>Ga0181600_10000605_pt1 | contig 27617 bp, 28 predicted proteins | sample 041ome_2_FD_132982 | JGI IMG/M metagenome (GOLD analysis project Ga0181600, IMG submission 132982) | Coastal salt marsh microbial communities from the Groves Creek Marsh, Skidaway Island, Georgia - 041406US metaG (megahit assembly) | ecosystem: Environmental > Aquatic > Marine > Intertidal zone... | reverse complement strand
TCTGCCATGTTGGGTCTTGGCGCTTATTTGGTCTTGCAAAATGAATTGACGGGTGGCGCGATGATTGCGGGGTCCATTTTGTTGGGTCGTGCACTTGCACCAATCGAAGTGGCCATCGGTCAATGGGGGCTTTTGCAGCGGGCGCGCAAAGGTTGGGATAATCTCGCAGATTTGTTGGGCGAGGTTCCCCCAGAGTCAGAGCGTACACCTTTGCCTCGTCCCAAAGCGCGGCTTGAGGCACAAAATGTCACCATCATTCCACCGGGTGAACAACAGGCGGCGCTACGCGCGGTAAATTTTGTGATCGAACCCGGGGTTGCCGTGGGTGTGATTGGACAATCGGGTGCTGGTAAATCGACCTTGGCACGGGCCATCACGGGGGTTTGGCCGCCAGCAGGCGGAAAAATTCGTTTGGATGGCGCGGCCTTGGACAATTATGCGCCCGACGTTCTGGGGCAGCACATTGGATATTTACCGCAGTGCGTTCAATTGTTTGATGGCACAATCGCCGAAAACATTGCACGTCTGTCGACGACACCTGATCCAGATGCTGTTGTGGCAGCAGCAAAAAAAGCTGCCGCGCATGAAATGATTCTAAAGCTGCCTGACGGTTACGATACGCGGGTGTCTACCGCAGGGGGGCGGTTGTCGGGTGGGCAAATTCAGTGCATAGGATTGGCGCGCGCAATGTATGGTGACCCGGTTCTGTTGGTTTTGGATGAACCCAATTCAAACTTGGACAATGATGGAGACCTTGCGTTGAACGAAGCGATAAAAGCGATGAAAGCCGACAAAAAGTCCGTTTTAATTATGGCGCATCGGCCTGCTGCGATCCAAGAATGTGATCAGCTTTTGGTACTGGATGGCGGTGTTCGTACCGTGTTTGGGCTGCGTGATGAAGTCCTAAGGGCGATGGTGCAAAACCATGAACAGATTATGAAATCGGCAAAACCCGGGGGTGTCCAATGACCACTTCGTCACAACAATTCCCGATGTCGCGCGCTATGTTTATCGGCATATTTGCCATGGTGCTTTTGTTGGGTGGCTTTGGAAGTTGGGCAACAATGACCCAGATTTCGGGCGCAATTATTGCTAGCGGTCAAATCGAAGTTGATCAAAATCGACAAATCGTCCAGCATCCTGATGGCGGTGTTGTCAGCGAAATCTTTGTTGATGAGGGGGACACAGTTGCCGCTGGACAATTGTTGTTGTCGCAAGATCCAACGCTTGAAACCTCTGAGCTGAGCATCATCCAAGGCCAGCTTTTTGAATTGATGGCGCGCCGCGGCCGACTGACCGCAGAGCGTGATGGACTGGATAGAATCAATTTTGATCAACGCTTGAGTGAACGCGCCAAATTAGACCCTGAAATTAATGAATTGATGCAGGGGCAAGAAAACTTGTTCCAAGCGCGGCGGGCATCAAACGCACAGCAAGTCGAACAATTAAGTAAACGCAAAGCGCAAATTGCAAATCAAATCCAAGGCATTACCGCACAGCAAGGTGCCCTTGCCATTCAGCTTGAGTTGATTGAACAGGAATTGGCTGATCACCAAACGCTGCTTGATCGTGGCTTGGCACAAGCCTCGCGCGTCATGGCCTTGCAGCGGTCCCAAGCCGAATTGATTGGGGATGTCGGTGGTTTAACCGCACGGCAAGCGGAATCCGAAGGTCGTATAACCGAAATAGATATCCAGATTGCAGGGTTGGAAACGGCGCGGCGCGAAGACGCTATTTGACGCCTGCGCGATCAACAATATCGGGTGCTAGAATTAGAGGAACGCTTTAGCGCGTTGAATGAACGCCTATCACGCATGGATATTCGTGCACCCGCTTCAGGTGTCGTTTATGGTTTGAGCGTTTTTACGCCTCGGTCTGTCATTCGCGCGGCCGAGCCCGTGTTGTATTTAATCCCGCAAGATCGACCCTTGGTCATCACTGTGCAGGTGCCACCGATTCACATTGATCAGGTGTTTGTTGGGCAAAATGCTGTTTTGCGGTTCTCGGCCTTGGAGCAACGCAGCACACCTGAATTATTCGGCAAGGTGGTCAAAGTGTCCCCTGACGCATTTACCGATGAAACATCGCGCATGTCTTATTACCGCGCAGAAATTCTCTTGGATACTGGTGAAACCGACCGTTTGCCCGCATCCGTGACACTGATCCCGGGTATGCCTGTTGAAGCATTTATTCGCACCCAAGACCGGACGCCTCTGGCCTATTTGATAAAACCGCTGTCAGATTATTTCGCAAAAGCATTTCGTGAAAACTAACCCTTTTCAAGGCTGGACGTTCCCTGTAGCGTCGGGCCAAATCAGCGACAAAGGAGACTGCGATGAGCGGACAGTTTGAACAAAACCTTGCGAATTTAGGGGTGACATTACCAGAGGCACCCATGCCTGCAGCCAATTATGTCCCCTATGTCATCGTCGGGGATTTGGTTTATGTTTCTGGTCAGATTTCGCAAAATTCTGATGGCTTGATCATTGGAAAATTGGGTGACACTCTGACAACAGAGCAAGGGGCCGAGGCCGCGAAATGCTGTGCCATTAGCCTTTTGTCACAGGTCAAAGCCGCCTGTGGTGGCGATCTGGACCGATTGGTGCGCGTCGTCAAATTGACGGGTTTTGTCAATTCGACAGCTGATTACACAGAACAGCCCCAAGTGATCAACGGTGCCTCTAACCTGATAGGCGAGGCATTGGGAGATGCCGGCAAACACGCGCGTGCGGCGGTGTCTGCACCTGCGCTGCCATTGGGTGTTGCCGTCGAAATCGAAGGCATTTTCCAAATCAAATGACGCACCCGTTGCACCCTGATTTTTGGACACGGCGCTTGGCGCATCGTGGGTTACATGATGCGTCGCGGGGTGTGATGGAAAACACCCGCGACGCCTTTATTGCCGCGATCGACGCCGGATACGGCATTGAATTGGATGTGCAACTGTCCGCCGATGGTCACGCCGTGGTGTTTCATGATGAATGGCTCTATCGGTTAACGGGGCAGGATGGATGCGTCACTGACCGTACTGCACATGAGTTGGCGCAAATTCGTGTTGGCGCAGGGAAAAATAGAATTGAAACTTTGGAAGATATCCTGCGCTTGGTTGGGGGCCGTGTGCCCGTCTTGATCGAAATCAAAGATCAAAGTCTTACTTTAAGCCAAACAAACGGGTTATTGGAACGCGCGGTCGCCGCGGCGGTGCTGGGGTATGCTGGTCCAGTGGCGGTTATGTCATTTAACCCGCATGCCATGGATCATTTCAAACAACACGCGCCCGATGTGTCGCGTGGGCTGACGACTTGTGGCTTTGCTGCAAATGATTGGCCAGAGGTGGCGCAAGGCCGTTGTGCGGAATTGGCAGATATCCCAGATTTTGAACATCTTGATGCGTCTTTTATTTCGCATGATGTGAATGATCTGGAAAATGCGGCCGTAATGCGGATCCAAGATCTGGGCTATGCGATCCTATGCTGGACGGTCAAGTCCGCAGACCAAGAAAAACAGGCGCGCAAGATCTGTGATAATGTCACCTTTGAAGGATATCTTGCATAAGCGGGGCCGTGAATGACTGGATCAGATATCAGCATTGAAATCACTACATCACTTGGTCAAGTGCAATCATGTGATTGGGATCGATGTGCCGATTGGTCAACAGGGGCGCGCGCCGAAAATCCGTTCACAACGTATAGGTTTTTACACGCACTTGAACAAAGCGGATCTGTTGGCGACGGCACAGGGTGGGATCCGTATTATATCATTGCGCGGGCGGGTGATGATATCATTGGCGTTGCCCCAAATTATCTGAAATTACATTCACAGGGCGAATATATTTTTGACCATTCATGGGCCAATGCCTATGAACGGGCAGGCGGGCGTTATTACCCTAAACTTCAAATTGCGGCACCTTTCACGCCTGTCACGGGGCGGCGGTTCTTGGCGCATCCAAATCACATCGATCTGGCACAAGCGGCTCTGACGCAAGGCGCGATCAAGTTTGCGCAGAATAATCAAATATCCTCTTTGCATGTCACATTTTGTTCGCGCGACGAATATGACCGTGGCGGAGAAATGGGTTTATTGCAACGCGATACCCAGCAATTTCATTGGCTTAACGCCGGCTATCATAATTTCAATGACTTTTTAGCAGCATTGTCAGCGCGCAAGCGTAAGAACATCAAACGTGAACGTGCCGCAGCACAGGCGTTTGGCGGAACGATCGAAACACGGACAGGCGCTGACTTGAAGCCCCACCATTGGGATGCATTTTGGCAGTTCTATCAAGATACGGGCGCGCGCAAATGGGGATCGCCCTATCTGACCCGCGCATTTTTCGACATTATTCATGCGAATATGGCCGACGATATTTTGTTGGTTTTGGCGCAACGTGACGGAGTTTATGTTGCAGGGGCGTTAAATTTCATCGGGCAAGACACGCTTTACGGCCGCTATTGGGGATGTATTGAGCATCATTCCTGTTTGCATTTTGAACTGTGCTATTATCATGCGATTGATTATGCAATCACCCACGGGCTGTCGCGGGTCGAGGCAGGGGCACAGGGCGAACACAAGCTGGCGCGGGGCTATGTTCCTGCGGAAACCTATTCGCTTCACTGGTTTCATGAACCACGTTTTCACGACGCGGTTGCGGAATATCTTGTTGCCGAGCGTGCCGCTAATGCGGAAGATATCGAAATTTTGACCAGCTATGGCCCTTTCAAGAAAGCCCCGTCCAATGAGGACGAGGCTGAATAGCTTTTTGCTACGCTTAGATTGCGTCTAGCAATGACTCGCCACCCGAGATATCACATTGACCAGGTGCCGGTTCGGGCAGAAATGCTTTGACCACGCCGTCTTCGACATACATCGCGTAGCGTTTAGAACGTGCCACCAAACCGGCGGGGGGTGCATCGAAATTCATGCCGATGGCTGTTGTGAACGTGCTTTCTGCATCTGCCAACATTGTGATGCCAGCGTCGATTGCGCCCGTTGCTTTGCCCCATGCATCCATTACGAATGGGTCATTCACGCTGATACAGATGATTTCATCGACGCCTTTTGCGTCAAAGGCATCTTTGGTGCGAATAAAGCTGGGCACATGCGCAGAATGGCATGTTGGGGTATAGGCCCCTGGTACGGCAAAAATCGCGACCTTACGGCCATTCAATTTGTCTGATAGATTGACCGTTTCTGGCCCATTGTTTCCTAAGCGCGTCATAACTGCGTCTGGTAATTTATCACCAACTGACAGGGACATAGTTTTTTACCTCATGTGAATTGCGTTTCCTGATGGGTTCAATATAGAGTTCTGAAAATTTCACACTAGGGGGAATAGGAGTTTTTATGACAAAAGTTGTTGTTATAGGTGCGGGGCAGGCGGGATCTGCCGTTGTTGCAAAACTTCGCAACTCTGGGTTTGACGGTGATGTCACCTTGATCGGTGCGGAATCTGTGCCCCCTTATCAACGTCCACCGTTGTCGAAAAAATACATGATGGGCGAAATGGATCTGGAACGCCTGTATTTGCGTCCTGCGGAATTTTATGCGGAAAAGAACATTGATCTTAAACTAAGCACCCATGTCACCGCGATTGATGCGGCGGCAAAAACTGTGACCACAGACACGGAAACGCTGGCCTATGATCATTTGGTGCTGACCACAGGGTCATGGCCGCGCCGTTTGCCGGCGAAAATCGGCGGTGATTTGGCAGGCGTGTATTGCATGCGCGACCTAAAAGATGCTGACGCAATGGCCCCTGAATTCAAACAGGGTGCGAAAACCTTGATTATCGGCGGTGGCTATATCGGGCTTGAGGCGGCGGCCGTTGCGGCTTCTAAGGGTGTTCAGGTCACATTGTTTGAAATGGCGGATCGCATTTTGCAACGCGTCGCCGCACCGCAGACATCGGATTACTTTCGCACCGCTCATACGGCCCATGGCGTGGATATTCGCGAAGGGGTTGGATTGGATCATCTGGGCGGCGAAAATGGTCGTGTCACGCACGCGGTGTTGACCGATGGCACACGATTGGACATCGATTTCGCGATTGTTGGCGTTGGCATTATGCCAGCATCCGAATTGGCCGAAGCGGCGGGTGTCGCATTGGACAACGGCATCGCGGTTAATGCGTTGGGTCAAACGTCGAACCCGTCGATTTGGTCGGCGGGTGATTGCGCATCTTTGCCATACAAAGGACGCCGCATTCGATTGGAAAGTGTGCAAAACGCGATTGATCAGGCCGAAGTGGTCGCGCAAAATATCATGGGCGCAGGTATTGAGTATGTCCCAATGCCGTGGTTCTGGTCGGATCAATATGACATCAAGTTACAAATTGCTGGTTTGAATACAGGATATGATGCGGTTTATGCGCGTGCGGGCGAGACCGAAGATGTGGCCTCATTTTGGTATTATCAGGGTAACACATTGCTTGCGGTCGATGCGATCAATGATTCACGCGCCTATATGGTCGGAAAGCGTTTGATCGAAATGGGTAAGTCCCCCAAACCAAGTGTTGTAATGGACCCAGAAACCAACCTGAAAGCCCTGTTAAAAGCGTGAGGATCATCGCTGGCGCATTCAAAGGGCGTGCCCTTGCCGCGGTGGGCAAGGGGGACGCAGGCGCGCATTTGCGCCCCACGACCGACCGTGTGCGCGAAAACCTGTTCAACATTTTGTCGGGTGGCCGTTTTGACATCAACATCGACGGCGCGCGCGTTTTGGATTTATTTGCGGGCACCGGAGCCCTCGGGCTTGAGGCGCTGTCGCGCGGTGCAACGCATTTGACATGCGTCGATACGGGGCGCAAATCATTGGACTTGATCCGTCAAAATATTGCCATTTGCGGTGCAAAAGATCAGGTCAAAATCCTGAAATGTGATGCCACCCGTTTGCCCAAAAATGGAGACGCTCCGTTTAATCTGATTTTTCTGGATCCGCCTTACAAAAAATCAATGGGCGAACGCGCCATCGCTTTGGCGTTGGCGGGGGGCTGGATTGCGGATGACGCTTTGATCATTTGGGAAGAAGGCCAAGACATCGTGGTGCCTGCCGAGTTATCCCTAATCGATACCCGAAAATATGGTGACAGCCGCGCCTATTTCTTGACGCGGTCTTAATGTTTATGTCGCATCATAGGTCGGATGGAAGCGACTCGCAGGCGAAAGCGTAAAGATTTCAAACCCATTTGCCGTGACCCCAATAGAATGTTCGAACTGGGCCGATAGTGATTTGTCACGTGTCACCGCCGTCCATTCGTCAGCCAAAACCTTGGTCTCAGGCCGGCCGAGATTCACCATAGGTTCAATGGTAAAAATCATGCCCTCTTCTAGCACAGGTCCGGCGCCCGCGCGACCGTAGTGCAGCACATTGGGCGGGGCGTGAAACACACGGCCCAACCCGTGGCCGCAGAAATCACGCACAACTGACATGCGATTTCCCTCAACATAGGATTGTATCGCATGGCCAATATCGCCAAAGGTCGCGCCTGGTCGCACAACCTCGATCCCCTTGAATAGGGCGTCATGGGTGACTTGGATCAAACGTTCTGATTTCCGCGACAGCTTACCCGCAACATACATCCGCGAAGTGTCCCCAAACCAACCATCAACAATCACCGTCACGTCGATATTGAGAATATCGCCGTCTTTTAGTTTTTTATCCCCTGGGATTCCGTGACATACCACATGGTTCACGCTGATACAGCTGGCGTGTTGGTATCCGCGATATCCGATCGTGGCCGAGGTCGATCCACTGTCTTTGATTTTTTCTTCGATAATCCGATCGATTTCGGCAGTCGTTTGGCCTGGAAACACATGTTCAATCATCTCGTCCAAAATCTTGGCCGCGACTTGACCGGCCGCTTGCATGCCTAGGAACGCATCTGGGCCATAAATATCAATGCCGTCACGGGTTTTGCGCAGACCGTTTAGTTTTCGCACCTGTTTACTTCCTCTGTCTTTCACAAGATTTGTAGCCGCGAGATCCGCGAAAGACCATAGAAACGTTACAAAAATTCTATGTTTTTACCGACCTTTTGACATGCAGGTGATAATTCGGCTTGATAACAAAGTATCTCTACACCTATAGCGCGAGCATGGCTGAGTCTCTGAGCGTATAATGGATCTATGTCCTGTGCCACGCTCACCTTTTTGCAATCTGTGCGTTGGACCAGATATAACATTACGGCTCGGTGACCTGCCTGCACCATCTGGGCCAGCGCGTCCAGATGTTTGGCGCCGCGTTTGGTCACACTGTCTGGGAATTCCGCAATCTGTGATCTGCGCGACAGTGTGACTGATTTCACTTCGACGAAGGTTTGCTTGCCCGCGTCGTTTTCAAGTAAGAAATCAATACGGCTGTTGTCACCATATTTCACCTCGGGTCGGACGGTCACATATGTGCCCAGCTCGGTTAGCTGCCGTTGTTCAAGCGCTTCGCCAACCATGCGGTTTGCGTGGCTTGTATCAATACAAACAAAGGTTTTGTCATCATATTCAGACAAACGCCACGCATATTTTAGCTTTTTCTTGGGATCTGCGTTGGGTTCTATCCAAATTTTTGTACCTGGTTCCGCCAGTCCCAACATAGAGCCTGGATTTGCACAATGTGCTGTCACGACGTTCCCATCGCCCAGCTGTACATCGACCAAAAAACGCTTGTAACGCTTGATTAATGTGGCGGGCAAAAGTTTGGTTTGAAACTGCATCATTCTGGCCTATACGGTTAATAACAAATTGAAAAGGGTCGAATATATGCATAACCCCACAGCGGCAATGTTGGTGATTGGTGATGAAATTTTATCGGGACGCACGCGGGATGCCAACATGCATTACCTTGCGGGGCAATTGACCGAAAAAGGTATTTCGTTGAAAGAGGTCCGCGTTGTAAGCGATGATGCCGATGCGATTGTTGCCGCGGTGCGCGCGCTGTCGTCTACATATGATCATGTGTTTACATCGGGTGGCATTGGGCCAACCCATGATGATATTACGGCCGATTGTATTGCCCGTGCCTTTGATGACCATATTGACGTTCGCGATGATGCGCGCGCGCTTTTAGCGGCGTTTTATGAACAAACGGGCCGTGAATTAAATGAGGCACGCCTGCGCATGGCGCGTATCCCTGATCGTGCAACCTTGATCGAGAATCCTGTATCGGTTGCGCCTGGGTTCACACTGAAAAATGTGCATGTCATGGCGGGTGTTCCTTCGGTGTTTCAGGCGATGGTTGCCAGCGTTTTGCCAACTTTGACTGGCGGCGCACCGTTGATCAGTGAAACTGTCCGCCTGATGCGTGGCGAAGGCGACGTTGCTGTTCCATTGGCCCAGATCGCGGCAGATTTCCCAGATTTGCAGATCGGATCCTATCCGTTCCAACAACATGGGCGCTATGGAACCAATATCGTGCTACGTGGTACCGATGCGTCACTCCTCAAGACGGCCGCGGCAATAGTGGCTGAATTGCAGGTGGAATAACGCATGGATATTTTCGATGTGATCGAATCCACATGGCCCGCAGCCCGACACATACGGCGCGGTGATTGGAAAATTCGCGACGGACAGGGCGGCGGTAAACGCGTCAGTAGTGCCGAACTGGTAGGGGCAGATCTAGACAAAAGCACAATTCCAGATGCCGAAGCCGCGATGGCCGAGCTGGGCCAAACCGCCTTGTTTATGATCAGACCAGAGCAATCTGAATTAGATGCGCAGCTTGCCTCTTTGGGATATGACATCATCGACCCAGTAAATATCTATTGCGCACCTGTTCAAGATATTGCAACGCAACGCCCTCCTAAGGTGATGATGTTTTCAGTTTGGCCGCGCTTGGCGATCCAAGATGAAATTTGGTGCAAGGCTGGCATTGGTCCCGAACGGTTGGCTGTGATGGATCGCGCAAGTGGGCCTAAAACAACTATCCTTGGGCGCTTTAATGATCAGCCCGCCGCGACAGCGTTTATTGCCGCCAAAGGCGACACGGCGATGCTTCATGCACTTGAGGTGTTGCCGCATCAGCGCCAACAAGGCGTTGGCGTGCAACTGATGCGACACGCTGCGTTTTGGGCCCAAGACAATGGGATAAAGATGTTGTCAGTTGTCTGTGTCAAAACGAACACGGGTGCCAACCGGTTATATTCCACGCTTGGAATGACGCTTATCTCAAGCTACCATTACCGAATAAAGAAAGGTTAATGTTGATATGTCCACGCCTGTTACCGCGCTTGACCTACCGCCCGTGTCCCCTTTGCCCGAACAAACGCAGAAATATTTTGATATCTGTAATGAAAAATTGGGGATGGTGCCAAATGTTTTGACGGCGCATGCGTTTGATATCGATAAACTAAATGCGTTTACGGGCCTGTATAACAATTTGATGCTTGCGGACAGCGGGCTTACCAAGCTTGAACGTGAAATGATTGCGGTCGTCGTGTCTTCAATCAACAAATGTTTTTATTGTTTGACAGCGCATGGCGCCGCAGTGCGTCAATTATCGGGTGACCCAAAGCTGAGCGAGATGTTGATCATGAACTACCGCGTTGCCGATGTGACCCCAAAACAGCGTGCAATGCTGGATTTTGCAGAAAAAATTACGATTGCCAGCCATAAGATAGAAAACAACGATCGCAAAATATTACGCGATCACGGATTTAGCGACCGTGACATTTGGGACATCGCCAATGTTGCCGCGTTTTTTAACATGTCTAATCGTGTGGCCAGCGCAGTGGACATGCGACCCAATGACGAATATCACGCACAATTTAGATAGGATTGGATGCATATTGCGCACTATTGTGTGGTGCGCTGTGGCCTGCATCGCGTCGATGGGATCGGCGCAGACTGGCCCATTTGCGCCGGCAAATGGCATTGAAACCGCGGTCCAGCGTGTTGAAGGTATCGAATTCATGGTGCCAACCGGCGTCTGGGTGCGCGATAAGGGTGTATCAAAGCGGCCCATAAAAGGGGCGTTGGATTGGCGCAGCTATCGGATTGACGCAACATCGCAAACACCGGAACAGATGATCACACCAGTGCGCAGTGCCATGAAAGAGGCCGGATTTGACGTGACATTGGATTGCGCAGCCGCCACCTGCGGCGGTTTCGATTTTCGCAAAGATATTCCTGTAATTGATCCCCCTGCGATGTTCATGGATCTACGCAAATTTGTTGCACTATCAGGGTTTCACCCTGACGGGGCTGCGGCATTTATAGTGGCCAGTCGCGTAGGTCCCATCGGGTATGTGCAGGTTTATTATGTTGCCGCGCACTCCCACTCCGACGGCAAAATCGCACCGGTCTATAACACCCTTATTGCTCCAATCGCACCCGGTGACCGTCAACAGACAGTCTCTCGCGATGATGTAATTACCGCGTTGAAACGTCAGGGATCTGTGATTTTAGGGGATCTAGAATTTGAAAGTGGCTCGGCAAATTTAGGTCCTGGACCGTTTTTATCGCTAACGAAATTGGCAGACTATCTGAACACAACGCCAGAAGCACGTATCGTTTTGGTGGGACACACGGATGCTGTGGGTTCATTGGCTGGAAATATGGATTTGTCGGCAAAGCGCGCGCGCGCCGTGTCAACATATTTAACCCAGAATTTGGGCGTCGCAGCCACGCAACTGGATGCACAAGGCATTGGATACTTATCGCCGGTCGCAACAAACGAAACACCCTTCGGGAGGGAGGAAAACCGAAGGGTGGTCGCTGTTTTGATAGTGCCATTCAAGTAATGGCCATCAAGGAATTTTAATGCGATTTTACCAGTGATCTGGCCCTTTCTTGGCAAACGTCATGACCAGAAAATCAATAAATGCGCGCACTTTGGGCTGTGTAAATTTGCCCGGCGGATAGACAACATAAATCCCTTGGCTTTCCTTTGGCAGTTCTGGCATCACATCCTCAACCAAACCTGTATCCATTGCGGTATGATACAAGAAACTGGATAGATAAGCGATGCCAAGACCGTTGATCGCCGCATTCAACAGGGATTGACCATCGTTGACCGTAAAGCTGCCGGTGGTGCGCACATGGCGTTTTTCACCACTAAGGGAGGTCATTTTCCAAACTGCGTTATTTGATTGGTTGGAATAATGGAGCAATTTATGCGCGCTGAGATCGTCAATGCGATGGGGGCGTCCATGCACTTCGAGGTATTTCGGGCTTGCGACCATACGCAGCGTGCTGTCGGCGATTTTTCGGGCGCGTAAGGTGCTGTCTTCCATTTCCCCGACGCGGATCGCAGCATCATAGCCTTCTGAAATCAATTCGATATAGCGGTTATCTAATTCCAGATTGACAGACATATCAGGGTATTGTGACAAAAAATCTCCCAAGACGGGCGATAGGTGTAGCGACCCAAAATCTGTTGCGACAGAAACCCGCAGTAGGCCAGTTGGCGCAGACTGCATCGAACTGACCAAAGCATCCGCTTCGCCGGCGTCATTTAAAACGCGACGTGCGCGATCGTAATAGGCAAGACCAATCTCAGTCGGGCTTACACGACGGGTGGTGCGGTTTAACAACCGTGCCCCTAACCGTGCCTCAAGGCTTGAAATATGTTTCGAAACTGCCGATTTCGAAATTCCCATCTTACGCGCCGCGTCTGTGAACCCACCTTGGTCCACGACATGCGCGAATGCTTCCATTTCCGTCAAGCGATCCATGATAATACCTCGTTTTCCTTGCCCCAGTTGTGCGTGGCAAATGTGGCGCGACTGGGGCAGATGAGAGACATTATCAGAGTATTTGATTTATTGTTTCGAAAACGGATCAAATACGAAAGGCTGTGCGCATTCCCTGATCAATCGCACGTTTTGCATCCAATTCGCCGGCCAAATCTGCACCTCCGATGACATCGACGTGCATACCTTTGGCGATCAAATCGTCTGCGAGGGTCCGTTGTGATACCTGACCCGCACATAAAATGATGTCATCAGCAGGAATAAGCTTGGGATTTTCACGGGCCTCACCAAAAGAAACGTGAATTCCTTCAGGCGTGATTTTTTCGTAATTCACCCCACCAATCATTTGAACACCCTTCATTTTCAACGTAGCGCGATGGATCCATCCCGTGGTTTTGCCTAAACGTTTGCCAAGGCGTTCTGCTTTGCGCTGTAACATCGTCACGTGGCGCGCAGAAGCAATAGGTTTCGGGCCATCTTCGGCCAGACCGCCGCGGATCGTCTCGGGGTCTGCAACGCCCCATTCGCGCAACCACGTTGGCAAATCCGGCGTTTGCGCGGTTGCGGCATGGTCGTGTGTCAAGAATTCGCACATGTCAAACCCAATGCCACCTGCGCCGATGACAACAGCGGTCTTTCCAATCTCGACCTTGCCGCGCAAAACATCGATATAACTGTGAACATGGGGTAAATCTTGGCCTTCGATTTCGGGATCACGTGGATCAACGCCCGTCGCAATGATTATGTGATCAAAGCCATTTAAATCGTCGGCATGAACCGCGCGGTTCAGGTGCGTTTTTACGCCAAGGCTTTTGATCATTTCACCAAACCAATCGACGAGCCCCCAGAATTCTTCTTTGCCCGGGACCTGCTTGGCCATATTGAGCTGACCGCCAATCTGTGCGTCGCGATCAAAAAGGGTGACGGCGTGTCCGCGCTCAGCGACGTGTATTGCCGCCGAAAGACCTGCAGGCCCTGCACCGACAACGGCCACGTTTTTTGGCGAGGCTGCGGTTTCTTTTGGAAACTCTGTTTCATAACAGGCGCGCGGATTGACCAAACAGGAACTGATTTTTCCGCTGAAAGTGTGGTCCAAACACGCTTGGTTACACGCAATGCAGGGCGCGATTTCGCCGGCGCGATTTTCGCGGGCTTTATTGACGAATTCTGGATCTGCCAAAAAGGGGCGTGCCATGCTGACCATATCGGCGTAGCCCTGTGCCAAGACATCTTCGGCGACAGCGGGTGTATTGATGCGGTTTGAAGTAATCACAGGGATCGACACATGTCCTATCACCTTTTTCGTGACCCACGCAAATGCTGCCCGTGGGACCGATGTCGCGATGGTCGGAATGCGTGCTTCGTGCCAACCGATGCCGGTGTTGATGATGGTTGCGCCTGCGGCTTCGATTGCTTTGGCCAATTGAACGACCTCATCATGGGTTGACCCATTGGGCACCAAATCAATCATTGATAAACGATAGATCAAAATGAAATCAGCACCAACAGCGGCGCGAGTGCGCGTAACAATTTCAATGGCCAAGCGCATCCTGTTTTCATAAGAGCCCCCCCATCGATCGGTGCGTTTGTTTGTGTGTGTGACAAGGAATTGGTTTATGAAATACCCCTCGGACCCCATGATTTCGACGCCGTCATAGCCCGCCGCGCGTGCGCGCCCCGCTGTTTCAACAATATCGTTGATTTGCTTTTCGATCCCGTCCTCGTCCAATTCTTTTGGTGGAAACGGCGAAATAGGGGATTTCACAGCCGAGGGTCCCACGCAATCAGGGCTATAGGCATACCGGCCTGCATGCAGAATTTGCATCACAATCTTGCCGTCCTCTGTGTGGACGGCATCTGTCACGATGCGGTGGTTGGCCACATCGACGTCATTGAACAATCCGGCCGCACCATGGAACACTGCGCCTTCGGGGTTTGGGGCTATGCCACCTGTGACCATCAGGCCCACACCACCACGCGCGCGCGCCGCGTAAAATTCACCAACCCGCGCCCAATCTTTGGTCTCTTCCAAATTGGTATGCATAGACCCCATCATGACGCGATTTTTTAGCGTCGTGAACCCAAGGTCAAGTGGTTGGAAAAGATGTGGATAAGCTGACTTCATAAGTGATGCTCCCGATCAGAATTGATGTTTTCGAAATTATTCTGACTCAAGCGGGTTTGTCACCGATAACGCGGCGGAACTTGGGATTATGACCCTGCGAAACGTTTGCGCAGAACTGTTTTCATGAATTCTAATTCTGCCCTTAATTGGGCCACTTCGGTCAACAGATCATGCGCGACTGTTCGCCCGCCCGCGATTGAGAATGTTGCAATTGGGTCGCTTTGCCCGTCAAGGATCACGAGGAAGGTATGGCACCCATCCCCGATCGCTTGGCTTGGAATTGTGACATCAATCACCTTTTCGCTTTTGGATGGGCCATCTTCGATGGAAACCGCTTCGACCGGTTCACCATTATAGATCACCTGTATCGCAGCCTTCGCATCCGCGCCCGCGCCAAAGGTCACCAGCGCGCGCCATAAGCCGCTTGCAAATTCAATTTTTTCAACTTCTACCATCGATCCAACTTTTAAAATTGCGCGCGCAAGCGGCGACAGATTGTGACATCGTGCAAGACGATCTTATTCATTTGTGCGTCATCAAAGATCAAATCGATCCAGAGCTTTTCCAATCGATTTTCATTCAGGTTCATATAGCCGAGATCAAATTCAACATTGAACTGGGTCCCCAGTTCGGTGATTTCTTTAATTTGTTCGTCCACATTCGGCCCATGCTGTACATTTATCCGCGCAAAGATCGGCAACGTGTGTTCAGTTGACAAACGCAGATCCATTTCAAAAATGTTCTGGTTGCTCAAACCGTCCAAGGCCTGATCAGGCAAATCAAATGCCAACGATAGAAACGATCCCTCAAAGTCATAAACTTCCATCACAAAATCAAAAGGGGCCAGATTCGTCGACCTTAGCGTCGGTGTTTGACGCACGATCATTTCTGGATTTTTCGCATCGTGATGCAGGGTCAGATTTGATCCTAATTCTTGACCCGACGTCGGATTGATTTGCGTATGGACGTAGCCAGAGTGAAAAAAGACCTCAGGCCGCCATGCCCAATCTGCACGCTTGGTTGCAGCAATTTCTGCGTTCTTGGCCAAGCTTTTGCCAATTTCATTTGATGCGACTTGGGAAAACTGACGCGCAGTATCCGTCAATTTGACCGCATCAGATCGCAGCTTGATCAGGTTGCGCAGCGATAGCCCATCCGCCTGTGACAGGATCCGCGACCAAAGTTCCTGCGCACGCTTGCGCGTTCGCCGTTCAGTCCAGCTTTGTCCCAAATATTATTCATTACAGTCACACAATCAAATTAACGGTTTTAACAGATTAGACACCAATATTGGCAACATCATGGCCGATATACTGGTTTTAACATCGGCACAGTGGGTAGATATGTTACAGTTTTCAAAATTTCCGGCGCCCGTTGGGTCGATAATTTATGGGCATTCGGTAATTTTTCAATTAAATTGGTAAAGACTCTTTGCGCATTGGCTTCGGTTGCATCAGCTTGGGTGTGGCCATAGTAATTTGCCACCAACAGCAAATCACCCCGTTGCGTCATCATCCGCCAAAAATCTGGCTGCATGCCCAAAGCCGCCGTCGGTTTTTTGTCTACAATATGGGCCATTTGCATCGTATCAACGATAGAAACTTTGCGGATCTTTGGATCTTTTTCCAGGGCGGCTTTTATCTTTTGATCGTCGAGTTGGTCTTTTTCTGCCACAGGGCGGGTCGCGATGGCCACGACGCGGTCTGGGGTATCCCCGCTTAGACAGGGGGCAAAGACTGCAAAACCATTTGCACCCTTTTCACGCGTCAGGTGCGATGCTGCGCAATATCCGTCTGGGCCTTTGATCGAAATACCTGACGAAAAGGTCACAGACCTTGGTTTTGGCTTTGGTAATAAATCTTCGGTCTGCTGACCTAATTCACAGCCACTTGATATCAAAATTGCTGCGAATACGCTGCATAACCCATTTAAACGTTTCATCCCGCCCCAAACTTTTTAATCAGCTGTGCCCTCACCCACCTAAAAACTAATACAAAACTGGGCCTTGCCACGCAAGCGATGTTTCAAAACCGCGGTAAAATGCGACCATAGACCCGATATGCCCAGACGGTATAGAGCACCACTTCGATCAGCGTGAGCGCGAGCATTGCCAAACCAGTGACGCCGTCATCCAGTGCCGTTGAATTTAAAAATAACGCGCCACCACTGAGATAGCCTTTGTTTGACAGGATCAACATGCCGAACGCGTTTATCCCAAAGTGTAATCCGAATGCTGCCCCCAAATTGCCGCGAAAGACCGTGATAGCGCATAAAATCACGCCAGATACTGTGGTGTTGAGAACATAAAACCATGCGTTGCCGCCGAATTCACTGGGCGAAAAATGCCCAAGCCCAAAGATAAACGACGGAATAAAAATCGCCCACCAAAACCGGCCACCCCGCGCCCAGGACAAACGCAGGATATATCCACGGAACAAGACTTCTTCTGCGCCAGCCTGAAAAAGGATCAAAATTAAAAATGGCCCCAAGAACGCAAGCCAGGTCGTCGTGTCGTTGATCAGATAGGCGTCATAGGTAAAGTCGTCGCCAAAAAGCGCGGCTGATAGCCCGATCTCGGTGATGCTGGCTACAATCAGTGCGATTGATGCGCCAATCGCAAAATCGTGCCAATTGATGCGTAATGCGGCACTATAAAGTGCTTGGATCGGCGCACCGATCGGCCACGCCATTGCAAGGCGCACCCCAAACCAGACCGGGATAAAAGTGGACAGCAGAACAACAAGATGCAGAGGTTCTTGGCCTAAAAGTGCGCTGGGTCCAAGGTTCGGGAAAAACGAAGCAAGCGCAAAACCTAACCCAAACAACGGTAAAACATAGATTGCCGCAATCATGATCAACCCAACCAAAATGCGCCAGAGCGCAGCCTTGCCCATTAAATGGTCGGAAAATAAATGGTTCATTGTGTGCATCCCATTGCGTTTTGGTCGAATTTATGCATCTCACACTTCTTTGCCAACGGGTTTTTGCGTCTATGAGAATTGCATTCTGCGCCTAACACGATTATTTGGAAGAACACGGCAAGAAGAGCAAGGGGACACACCGCTCATGAACTGGATCACAAACTACGTCCGTCCGCGGATCAATTCCATTTTTTCTCGGCGCGAAGTGCCCGAGAACCTTTGGTCAAAATGCGGCGATTGTGGCACCATGCTGTTCCATCGCGAACTGTCTGAAAACCAAAATGTGTGTACTCAGTGTGGCCATCACATGGCAATTTCGCCACGTGATCGATTTGCAGCCCTTTTTGATGGCGGCATCTTTGTCGAAGTAAAGGTCCCCGAACCGATCACGGACCCGTTGCATTTCAAAGATCAAAAGAAATACCCCGAGCGCATGAAAGCTGCGCAAAAAAGCACCAATGAAAAAGAGGCGATGTTGGTGGCTGAGGGTGAAATTGGCCGCACCCCGATTGTTGCTGCCGCACAAGACTTTAGTTTTATGGCCGGCTCTATGGGCATGTATGTTGGCAACGCGATCATCGCGGCCGCAGAACGTGCGGTAAAATTAAAGCGCCCCTTGGTGTTGTTTTCCGCCGCCGGTGGCGCACGGATGCAAGAGGGCATTCTAAGTCTGATGCAGATGCCGCGTACAACTGTGGCTGTTCAAATGCTAAAGGAAGCGGGATTGCCATACATCGTGGTGCTGACGCATCCGACAACGGGGGGTGTTACAGCGTCTTATGCGATGCTTGGGGATGTCCAAATCGCCGAGCCAAACGCGCTTATTTGTTTTGCGGGTCCCCGCGTCATTGAACAGACCATTCGTGAAAAATTGCCCGAAGGGTTTCAGCGCGCGGAATATCTTTTGGATCATGGCATGTTGGATATGGTGATTTCACGGACTGAGATGCGGGATGAGCTGATCAAAGTTATTCGCATGTTAATGAAAGAACCCCCTGCGATTTCGGGTGAATTACCGTCACCTGGCGTTGCCCACCAAAGCGAGCCTGCAAAATAAATGGTGAATACGGGTTCTGACGTCATTCTTGAACGAATGATGGCGCTGCATCCAAAGGTGATTGATTTGACCTTGGATCGGGTATGGCGCCTTTTGGCGGCTTTGGATAATCCACAAAACGATCTGCCCCCCGTTGTGCATATTGCAGGCACCAACGGCAAGGGCTCGACCCAAGCGATGATCCGCGCTGGGCTTGAGGCCGCTGGAAAGCATGTGCACGCCTATACCTCGCCGCATTTGGCGCGGTTTCATGAACGTATCCGCTTGGCGGGTGATTTGATCGCCGAAGACCATCTGAGCATGGTCCTGGATGAGTGTTATTCCAAGAATGGCGGCGAAAATATTACCTATTTCGAAATCACCACCTGTGCTGCATTGCTTGCGATGGCGCGTACCCCTGCAGATTACACATTGCTTGAGGTTGGGCTGGGCGGTCGCTTGGATGCAACAAACGTCATTGATAGCCCTGCCGTGTCCATTATAACACCGATTTCAATCGATCACGAAGCATTTTTGGGCAATACCCTGACCAAGATTGCGGGTGAAAAAGCGGGCATCATAAAACGTGGGTGTCCTGTGATTGTCGGGCCACAAACCGATGAAGCGATGGATGTGATCGAGGCAACCGCCGCACGTCTAGGTGCGCCTATATTTGCCTACGGCCAGCACTGGCATATCGCCCGAGAACGGGATCGGTTAGTGTATCAAGACGAAGCAGGTCTGTTAGACATGCCGCTACCGAATTTGCCCGGTGCGCATCAATACCAAAATGCAGGTGCCGCAATCGCTGCGCTGCGCTATTTGGGATTTGATGCCGCGGCCTGTGAAGCTGCGGTAAGCACAGCACAGTGGCCCGCACGGATGCAGTGGTTAAAACGTGGGCCCGTGATTGATGCTGCTCCTGATGCCGAGATTTGGCTGGATGGTGGTCATAACCCCGCCGCGGGCGAGGCAATAGGCGCACATCTTGCGTCATTGCCAAAGCGTCCGACCTATCTGATATGCGGGATGCTCAACACAAAAGATATCGGTGGATATCTGCGTCCAATGGCCGAGCAAGCCGAACATTTGTTCGCTGTATCAATCCCTGGTGAAACCAATACATTGCCTGCGCAAGACACTGCAAACGCGGCACTGACCGCAGGCATGGCGGCCAGCACAGCGTTATCTGTGCAAAACGCAGTGGAAGAGATCGTCCGTATTACGCCGCGGGCGCGTATTTTGATCTGTGGATCACTCTATTTGGCAGGAAATATCCTGAAAACACACGAGTGATTCGTTTTTTTAAAAAAACGAATCACTTCTTATTGACTGACTGTGAACATCGTGCATATATTGATCCCAAGCAGTGTTGTGTCACTAGCAGTTGATGTACGCACAGCTTATGGATGCGGTTTACATACAGGCACATAGGCTCGGTTCTATTTGAACCGAGCCACCCTTTATTCTCTCTCCGCGTTCAGGCCAGATGTTTGTGTCTGTGATGTTTTTGAGGATAGGTTATGCTTAGAACTTTTGTCATGGTGAGCGTCTTTTTCATGGTCACAGCGGGGCTTTTGATGAGCCAACCCGCATCTAAATCCGATCGGTTTTTTGAAAGCGCGACACCAAATGTGGCCGACGATGATCGGACGGTGACACGTGACAACCAAGAGATCCTGCAAACCGAAATTTTGGCACCGATCCCTGTCGCACAAACCCCAGCGCCCGCGCCCTTGTATGAGCTAACGAACATCCAAGCCGTCACATTATCACAGCCTGAAGAGACAATTCAGCAAAAGATACCGGGCTTGGAACCTATCGTCGCCACTGCACTTGCACAGGGTATGAATGGGGCCGAAATTGACATTCTGATCGCCCAAGCCGTGCAAAGCGGTCTGATCAAAGTGCCACCTCAGATGCTTAAAACCAACGGTGACGTTGATACGCGTGCCATATTGGCAACGCTTGTCCAAACGCCGGCACCAAAGATTGTGCGTCCCTTGGGGAACACTTACATTGTGCGGCCAGGTGATACTTTTGCACTGATTGTGCAACGCTATTACGGTACGCGTGACGCGGTAGAGGATATCTATTGGGCAAACTAAGATCGTTTGGCTAACCCTGACGCGTTGTCTGTTGGTCAAACGTTGTTTTTGCCACAGCTTTGATCAGGTCGCCCAATCGGCCGATTGCATTTCGCGCAGACGGCTGGCGGTGCGTTCAAATTCAAACACGCCTTCGCCTTCTATGTATAACATTTCCGGAACTGCAGCGGCGGAACAGATCAATTTCACCTTTGCCTCATAGAGCGCATCAATAAGCGTGACAAAGCGTTTGGCTTCATTGAAATTACTGCGGCCCAGTTGCGGGATGTTATCAACCATCAATACACGCACCGCATCAGCGATTGCCAAATAATCACCCGGGCCCAACATTTGACCGCATAGATCAAAGAACGAAAACCGCGCTATCCCGTTGTGATAGGCGGGAAAGACCAATTCGCGCCCCTTATGTGTCAGACTAAATCGCGTTGATTGCCCATGGCTAAGGTCAGACCATATTGCATCCATTGTGGCGCGGGCGCTATCGTCAATCGGGCTGAAATAACTTGCTTCACCTGCCAAACGATTTTGACGATAATCCGTGTCACTGGCCATTTCGACGACCGCCAGTTTGTCGCAGATCAGATCGATAAATGGCAAAAACAGCTGACGGTTCAATCCGTCTTTGTACAGATCCTGGGGCACGCGGTTTGATGTCGTAACCACGACAACGCCTGCATCAAATAATTTTTCAAACAAACGGCCTACGATCATGGCGTTGGCAATGTCTTTGATTTGCATTTCATCAAAGGCCAACACCTTGACCGAGTCCGAGACAGATTTGGCCACGGGGGCCAAGGCGTCGGAGGTCGTGTTCTTGCGCGCTTCATGCAAGGCGTTTTGGATTTCTTGCATAAAGGCATGAAAATGCACCCGTCGTACCGGCACGGACAGGCTGTCAACAAATAAATCCATCAACATCGATTTGCCACGTCCGACACCGCCCCAAAGGTATAATCCCTTGGGCGGTAGAGGGGCTTTGCGAAATAATCCGCGCTTTTGCGGTGTTTCAACCGCTGCGCGGATCCGTTCAAATTCTGGTAAAATAGCGCGCTGCACGGGATCGTCATGCAACAATCCCGCGGCAATTCGGTCATTATAAAGCGTGCTCAAATCAGTCATATGTGTTCCTTAGCGTGACTTGTCCCAAGATAAAAGATTGTATTAAGACACAATTTCATTTGACCCGCACGCAATGTTTCCATTAGCTGCCCCGAGCAAGTAGAGCGCGATGACAGCTAAGTCCTCAATCTTTACCCCTGTATTATTAGTTGGCTGCGCAATCATTTTGATTAGTTTTGCGGTCCGTGCGTCGTTTGGCGTGTTTCAGATCCCCATTGCGACCGAATTTGGATGGCTGCGCACGGATTTTTCACTTGCGATTGCAATTCAGAATTTGGCGTGGGGCATTGGTCAGCCGATTTTTGGTGCGATGGCCGAAAAAATGGGGGATCGACGTGCGATTGTTTTTGGCGGCCTGATTTATGTGGCGGGAATGGTATTATCGTCGTTTGCGGTGACGCCCACGGGGCATCAGCTTTATGCGATATTGGTTGGGTTCGGGGTTGCGGGGACTGGTTTTGGTGTGATCTTGGCCGTCGTAGGTCGCGCCAGTTCTGATGAAAATAGATCAATGTCTTTGGCCATCGCAACTGCAGCAGGTAGCGCAGGGCAGGTGGTCGGAGCACCTTTTGCCGAATATCTCTTGGGTATCATGTCATGGCAAAGCGTGTTTGTCGTTTTTGCATGTCTGATCTTGGGTGTTTTGTTCATGTTGCCCTTTATGCGTGCCCCCCAAATGGCCAGCCGCCAACAGCTGGATGAAAGTCTGGGTCACATTCTAAAGCGGGCTTTTCGGGATCCAACCTATGGGATGATCTTTTTGGGCTTTTTTAGCTGCGGGTATCAATTGGCGTTTATCACGGCGCATTTTCCGGCTTTTGTGACCGAAATGTGCGGCGCCATTATGCCTGGCGGTGTCCTGGACAGCATCGGCGTCTCGACTACATCGGCGCTGGGTGCATTGGCAATTTCATTGATCGGGCTTGCCAATATTGCGGGCACACTTGCCGCGGGATATTTTGGCAAACGATACAGTAAGAAATACCTGTTATCGGGCATTTATCTGGGTCGAACCGTGATTGCCGCTTGGTTCATCGCGGTGCCGATGACGCCGATAACCGTGTTGATCTTTTCGGTCCTTATGGGGGCGTTGTGGTTGGCGACTGTTCCCCTTACCAGTGGATTGATCGCCCATATCTACGGCTTGCGATACATGGGGACGCTGTATGGGATCGTGTTCTTTTCACACCAACTGGGAAGCTTTATGGGCGTCTGGTTGGGTGGCAAAATGTTTGACATCTATGGCAGCTACACGGTCGTGTGGTGGATTGGCGTTGGCGTCGGCGCATTTAGTGCCTTGATCCATCTGCCGGTGCGTGAACGCGCGCTGGCCACCGCCTAGATCGGATCACACGCGATAGGCCAAGCGTACGCCGCCCCAATGTTGATCATGCACATAAATTGGCGCCGAGAGGTCCTTCATCAACGCGAATTGTCCGTTCCCCATATCGCGGCGGTAGGCTTGCAATAAAAAGTCATCGGTGTTTTGACCCGCGGCGAGGCCAACACGATCATCAAAGATCCGGCGATTGCGTGCATTAGCGGCGTTCCAATCTGGATCATCTGGGCGCTGGGGGTGTGAAAACTTAAGGTTATGGGTTGGCAAATACCCGTTCACATCCACGGCCGCGCAAAATACGACACGATCAGACAATTCTAAAACAGGCTCTTGGATCTCTGGTAAGACCTTGTCCACGAACGAGGTATAACGGGTTTCATACTGTACGGGATTTGTTCCGTGAATTTCTGTATACGTCTGATCAAATAGATCTTGGCGATCCAGATACCCCTTCTTCACGCCGTCCTCAAAGGCCGAGCCAATCGCGCGCGCAATCTTTTTGACGTGATTGATAAAGAGGGTGTCATCTGTCGCAACACCCAGCTTGACGGATGTACCTGTCATCTGTTCTGAGATGCTGCGCAGATCATCCAAGGAAAAGGCGGCCTCTTTGATCAGCTCAACTGACTCTGAAATACCACCGGATAAGACGGCGACCTCTTGGCTGATGGTTTCCACAGCCACCGAGATTTCTTTGTTTTCCAAGCTGATTGCGTTCTGGTTCTGCGTCACGATTGACAGGATCTCGGGCACATTGTGGATTTGCTCTTCGATACCTTGGGCGTCGGTTCCCAGTTCATTCGCAACCGATACCGAAAGGGTGGCGTTTTTAACCAAAGCCGCAATTTCATGCGTCAGATCTTCGAGCGAATTGTTGATCTCTACCGTCGATGTCGCGGTGAATTCAGACAGGGATTTGAATTCACTGGCCACCACACGAAAGCTCAATCCGCTTTCGCCTGCGCGCGCAGCTTCGACAGCTGCGTTCAGCGACAAGAGCGATGCACGCTGTGCAATCGTGTCAATTTCATTCGAGATTTTTTGCACCGCCGCCAGTTTTTGCTGAACAGATGCCAGGCGATTTCCAATTTCAAGCACGTCAGTGGTTAACAGCTTCGCCTTGTGCAAGATTTGACCAAATTTTCGGGTGCTTTCGCGTGCGGTGATTTCGGCCTTGGATGCAATGTCTCGGCTTTCGTCGCTTTTGGCGATTGTGCTATCACTTTGGCTTGCGATTTCTGCGATATGCGATGAAATCGTTTCTAATGTGGCCGCTTGCTTGGTTAATGTATTGCTGGTGTCCTCCACATGGCCTGAAACACCTGCCAAAGATACGCTCATCGTTCCGATTTGTTGTGCGATGGTTTGGGCCGTTTGTAACGTCTCATTTGGTAATCGTAATTTAGGAAATTTCATCAAGCGCCTTTATCGTTCTATTCCCTATCTAGAACGACAGATGATGCTGAAATTTCAGAGAGGTGCGGCGATTTAGCGTGTTTTTGCGCTAAACAGGGCGAATTAATTTTTTATCCAAAACGCGCAAGACGGTACGCAGATCATGACCACGTTTTAGAATGCGGCCATCCATTCCGATCACGCTGTATTCGCCTTGGCGATTGCGCAATTTGGGATGTTTTTCAATTCGATAAATAGGTTGTTCCGCGGTCCGGCGAAACACGGAAAACACCGCGCAGTCTCTCAGTGCGGAAATGCCATAATCGCGCCACTCTCCTGCCGCGACCATACGCCCATACAGCGCCAAAATAAGGTTCAGCTCCTGTCGGTGGAACATCACGCTGACAGGTGCGGACGCATTGGGAAATTGCGAAAACGTGTTCATTCTATAACAGTCGCGCTGTTTGAAACGAAAATCAAGACAATAAAAAACGCCCCGAACGGGTCGGGGCGTGATTAGTCAATTTTAGGTGGATTAGTCGTCCAGATTTTCTGGCAAGACCAAGTTCAAGATGATCGCCAAAGCCGCCGATGGCAGCAAGCCCGATGTCAACAAAATGTTAGCTGTTGCTGGTAAATGCTGCAGCGCAGAAGGTTCCAGTTGCAGGCCCAGACCGATCGACAGTGAGATCGCAAAGATCACCATGTTGCGACGGTTCCAGTTCACGTCGGACAGCATGTTCACACCAGAGGCGCATACCATGCCGAACATCACGATCACACCACCGCCCAAAACGTTGATTGGCACTGTGTTGATCATCGCGCCGATTTTCGGAACAAAACCACAGATGATCAGGAAAATCGCGCCAATGGTTACAACGTGGCGGCTCATTACACCTGTCATGGCGACAAGGCCGACGTTTTGGCTAAACGATGTGTTGGGTAGACCACCAAAAACGCCCGCAATTGCGGTGCCTAGGCCGTCGGCATAGGTCGCGCCCGAAACTTCTTTGTCGGTCGCTTCGCGGCCTGCGCCCCCTTTGGTGATACCAGATGTGTCACCGACGGTTTCGATCGCGGAAACGATGGCCATGAAACACATGCCAATCACAATGGCGATGTTGAATTCGAACCCGTATTTGAACGGCATCGGCATCGCAAAGATTGCCGCGCGGCCAACGTTGCCTGTGTTGACCTGACCCATCATCATCGCGACCAGATAGCCTGCGATAATACCGATCAACACGGCTGCAACGGACATAAAGCCACGGGTAAAGAATTTGATGGCCAAGGTCACGATCACAACAACCAAGGCAGGCGTCCACATCGCAAGCGATCCAAATTCAGGTTTGCCCATCATTGGCACGCCGCCGGCGGCGTATTGAATGCCAACTTTGACCAGCGCAAGCCCGATCATCAAAACGATCAAACCGGTCACTAAAGGCGGCAAGGCAAAGCGGATGCGGCCAATGAACATACCAAGGATAAAGTGGAAAATACCGCCAAAGACGATACCCGTCATCAATCCCGCCAGACCCGCTGTGCCCAGCCCTGCCACCGCAGGGATCATCACAGGGATAAAGGCAAAAGAGGTCCCTTGCACGATAGGCAGGCGCGCGCCCACAGGTCCCATGCCAATGGTTTGAAACAATGTCGCGATGCCTGCAAACAGCATCGACATTTGGATCATATAGGTCATGTCAGGGAAACCCAGTGCCCCTTGATCTGACCCAAACCCAATGCCCGCGGCACCTGCAACGATAATTGCAGGTGTCACGTTTGACACAAACATCGCCAAAACATGTTGAATGCCCAATGGAACAGCTTTGCCCAATGGGGGTGTATAATTCGGATCCCGAAGTTGTTCAGGTGTCCCAATCGAAGTATCAGCCATAGTATCTCTCCCTTCTGACTGTTGTGTCCGCCTCTTGCTGGGCGGTTATATTTATTGTGCCATCACTACATATGGTTGGTCAAAGAAAAACTCTTCTAGGTTTGCACCATCGCCGATGCGGTCAACCACCGCAAACAGGCCCGGTTCATGCAAAGGGGTCAAAACGCCGTGCCATGTGCCGCGATGAAAATTGATGCCTTGGCCTGCTTGGGTCATGAACGCGCGAGGCGTTCCGGGCCTGCCGTTTTCATCCGGCGCAACGATCACCAGAAACGGCACCATGGCCATGGGGATAAACGCTTGCGATCCCAGCGGATGGCGTTCCACCAAGCTAAGATCATAGGGCAGGGTGCGCACCTCAGCATTGAAGATACTGATCCCTGCTTTTCCGTCCACAAAATCAAGGCTTGCGCGGTCATGATACCGCCCGCATTTGCCCATATTGATAATCTTGTCCGGCGCCCCGCTGGCATCAAACACATCGCCAAAGGGGGCAAAGGCCACGGCCGAAATGGGTTCGATCACAATGGGTGTCATGGCAGAATGTCCATAAGGCGGAATTCCGCGATGCGTTCCACCTGTTTACAGGCCTCGGCAAATTCGGTGGCGGTGTCATTGTTAATGCGACGTTCAAACGCTGCCAGGATCGACGCTTTGTCATGGTCGCGCACCGCGATGATGAACGGGAACCCATGCTTTGCCACATAATCGGTGTTAAGCTGCGTAAATGTCTCACGTTCCGCATCGGTCAGGGCGTCCAACCCGGCCGATGCCTGTTCCGATGTGGATTCCGCCGTCAGCCGTTTCGCGGCCGCCAGCTTGCCCGCCAAATCGGGGTGCGCGCGCAAAACGCCCATACGCTGATCATCACTGGCGGATCGGAACACACGGGCCAGCGGATTATGCAAACCACGCGCGGTGTCATGCGCCCGGCCCAGTTCCAGATCAAACGCGCCCTCGGCGATCCACGCGGAATGTTCAAAGATCCCGCCATAGAGCGA
>Ga0181600_10000598_pt1 | contig 27692 bp, 20 predicted proteins | sample 041ome_2_FD_132982 | JGI IMG/M metagenome (GOLD analysis project Ga0181600, IMG submission 132982) | Coastal salt marsh microbial communities from the Groves Creek Marsh, Skidaway Island, Georgia - 041406US metaG (megahit assembly) | ecosystem: Environmental > Aquatic > Marine > Intertidal zone... | reverse complement strand
GTTGTACCTAGCGGTCGTGATTGGCACCCTCACGAATTGGAATGGAACTGAATTTATTCTAGACATAAAGTAGATGTAGACGTTGAACTAGTTTTGCTATTGCTAGGTAATCAATCACCCGGTGTTTTGCACCGCCAGCCACCACTTGAAGTCTGCTCGGCCGCTCGTCGCGCCGAGGACTCGATCTTTGAGCTCTTCGGCCACGCCCTCCTCAATCTCGATCTGTATATGAACTGAACCGTCATCCGAATACTCTTCATCGATTTTTAGCGCGGCGAACTCATCGAGGGCCAGGTAAATGCTTCCCAAGTCTTGTGGCGAACAATTGACAACAGCGTCAACCTTGGCTCTGACTTCCTTGGAAGTTTCTGCTGCCGCTTCGAGCGCGAGCTGTGCCGCTCCTCCATAAGCTCTAATGAGCCCCCCTGTCCCGAGCTGTGTACCACCATAGTACCTCGTCACTAACACGACGCAATAATCTAATCCGGAGGTGTTCAGTGCCTGGAGTATTGGCTGACCGGCAGTTCCACCTGGTTCGCCGTCATCGTTAAAGCGGTACACGCTCTCGCCAAGACGAAAGGCCCAGCAGTTGTGAGATGCCTGCGGATCGCCTCTCTCTTTGATGAACGTCAACGCGTCCTCTGGCGACGTACAAGGCGCTGCCAAGGCGACGAAACGACTCTTTTTGACCTCCGTCTCAGACTTAGAGACGTCCGTGGGGGTGCGATAAAGCGCCGATGGGACGGCTACGCGGCGACGACGAGCCGTTGATAGACTACGAGAAATTACCGCGGGGACGAAGACCGTCTCTCCGAGCGTCCGAAGCGTTGATGACAACATCAGGGCAAGTCAGGCTGTGGGGACATGGGCGTGCGTTAAAGTCTTCATTTACTCGTCTCGCTGTCAATTTTTTCTAATGTCTAATGTGTGCATACTATTGGTACAACTACATCCACTCTTCGGCATGAATTCCTCGCTGAGATTGACTAGTTTGTACTGTGCGATTCGCTGCGAAGAGAGTATTCAGCTTGTCGGTACCGTCTGGGCGAGCGTTACGTCGAGGAGAAGGAGAACCAGCTTTGATTTCCCCAGCATTCCAACCGACTTGTGTCTCGTGATTCTCCATCTGAGTCATGCGAAGACTCGGCATTCCGAGTTGAGTCTTACCTCTAGTTCTCCTGCCTTGAACGACAGTGTTTTCCGCACCTTTTGGCGAGAGTGGGTCTGGAAGAGGCATGTCTTGTGGTCCGGCGTCGTGTCCATCCACATCCATACCGCTCACAACATCATTGAGCAGACCTCCTATGCCATCTTCGTCACCTCTAACTCGACGTGCGCTAGACTTTGATCGTTTACTCGCTGGAGTAACACCTGAAGATGTGCGCGAAAGAGGTGTCTTACCACGGGAACCGACCGATCTGTTGTTCTTGCCATCAACGACTGCACTTCGTCCGGTTACGCCTTTGGGAGTGGTGAGTGATTGATTGGCAGGTCCAGGAGAAGACGTTTGAAGTAAACTCGATAGGTCTCTACCAACAATTTGCTGAGCGATTGACTTCCTCGCTTGGACATCAGCTGATTGAGTCAGCTCTGGTTGAGGGACGGGTTCTGCCGGTACTGTTGCCGTGGGTGTAGCCGCCATATTGTCATCTTTTGGAACGAAACCTGATTCACTCAAACACTTTCCGGCACGTATGCATTCTTCCAACCACTCTTTTGTAGTGACCTTTATACCCCATTCCATGGCGCCTTCATACTTTTTGCCGGATGGAATTGGCGTGATTAGATGAGTATTCTTGCTACGCCGAAGCTTGTCGCTGTAAGTAGCCTCGTTCAAGACGCACATCATCTTGATCTCCCGTTTCGTCTTCTCATCGTACTGCGACGTACTGATGCAAAATTCATTCATTCCCGGGATGGGGACGTCGCATGGCATGGGCTCGTATATCATTGAGTCCTTGACAGAGATGATGGAGCCTTGCTCCAGGCACTCCTCCAACCACGCACACGTTACGAATTGCATATTTCCAATCTGCATCGACGCCAAGGTCCTGCGTTCCTTTGCGCTTGGTGTGGATGGACAAACCATGAAAACGGCACTCATGAAATCCCTACCGACGCGCGAGTCTATCACTCGGCCACCTCCTTGACTAACAAAATCACGCGCAGTTATCGCCTCTTCCTCGCATAACAACGCTGAAAGCGCAATGCGAACATCGACAAATGGCGTATTGATCGCAGCCGGTTCGCATGATTCGCCCTGTCTGTCGTTTGTAGTTGGTTCTGTCGGTAGGAGCTCTGTCCCGTAAGTTTCTGGGACGTTCGCTCGAGACAAATTCTCTCGAGTAAAAGGATTTTGAGCGCGAGACATCAATTTTGGAGGCGAACGCATCTGGTTTTGGATGTTGGCCGCTTCAGGATTCAGTCGACTAGTTCGACACTGACGATTGCTTACGTCACCACCAACGTGATCATCGCTGGAAATAGTCGCATTCCCGCCTGATTGCATCCCGGAGTTGTTGCGCTGTGCCGTGTGGCTTGCCTTAATTTTGCTCCATAGACTTTCTTCAATAAAAAAGTCTTCCAAAGGGAGGAGCCGTCGCTCATCTTCGCACTTGATCAACCAGTCACCCTTAACACAGCGATCCTTCACAGAACGAACATCATACAAATGCTGAGGTGTACAATACTTGCCAATGACGATGTGTGTCGCCTTGTTGAAATCGCTGGTGGTTATCCCCGCACCGGCGCGCACCCGTTTCACCTGTTCAAACGCATACTTCTGAGCTCGAAGCTTGAGTTCCGGATCTGTCTCCGTCTCGTAAGAATCAAATCCAACCATGAAAATGCGACATCCAAAGAGGTAGTGTGAATCCCACGGGGTGTCATCTTCCTCAAGAGGTGGCGGAACCCATTTCACGGGCGCCGGTGCTTCATGCGCACTTCTCTCCAAAACTAAGTAAGGTGTCTCATCCAATTTTTCCTGAGCTCGGATGCAATCCATCAGCCATTTTGCACTAACGATTTTTACTGATTCCCAATGCGCCGCGTGATCGTACTTTGGACCTTTTGGCTCCTTTGCTAACAAGTGCGTACACTTGCCTTCAATCAAATCTGCATAATACTTACCGCCGTTCTCCTCCACCTTCTTGCTGATACTATCCCTAAAGCGTCGGTCTGTGTAGCCAGTCAGACAGACGTTACACCCTTTGAGCGGTTGAATCTTGTAGCGATCCATGGGCGCTAATTTCCCCGCATTTGCACTAACTTGCAACCACTCAAAACTGACAATCGGTTTCCGCAGCTGTCTCGCGCAGTCGTACTTCACCGAAGCCGTGGTTGCCGCGACGCAGACGTCGAAATGATCCTCAATTTTAAACTCCGGTAAATACGTAATGCCCAGTGAGTTACAGAGTTCACCGATCTCGTGCTGGAAAGGGAGAAAGAGTTGCGTGTCAGTCCTTCATGCTCCGAGGCGGATTTCAAAAAACGAACGTACTCCTTTCTCGGCGTTGAACCCCGTCGCGATGATCGCCGTGGACATCGCGAGTGCGCGCGCTGCAAACAAATCTACTACAGTGATCTATGACTCGACACACGACTCCTTTGTAGTTTTAAGACGCCTCGTCGCGCGGACAGCGTGTGAGGGAGTGAAGTGAAGTGGTGCTCACTTTTCACTGTTGGGTCGATGGAGAAAAAACTTGGCAAATGGAAATTTCAAAAGGCTCTAGAGTTCTATGCGTCCGAGTGAGCCTCGAACGAGTGAGCTAGCTAATAAAACACTTTGTTACGAACGTGACGCTGAGTAAACGTAAACGTGACGTCGAGTCACTACGTTTTGGGAATTTGCGCAAAAGATTTGAGTAAACCATCAAGCGTTTTGCGCATGGCAGCCAACTCTTTATTCTGCTTGTCTACCGTCGACTCTAAATGTTTGACTCGAGATTCAAGCTTGGTTTGGGCTTGCTTGGATCCAGAATAATCTTTATACATATCGACATGCTTCGTTTCCAGAGCGAGAAGCGCGGTGTCGAGCGCTTTTAATCCTTGAAATCGAGACTCATTTTCTTCCGTCACCGCCGTGGCCCACCGTTCCAGATCCCCCACGCGTCCCGTCAGCTTGGACTTTGACTCGAACAGCATTCTGAGATGGTTGTCTACGTTTTGCGTCAGGTGATTGGCTAAGTCACCTTGTCTCACGGGATCGCTGCACCCAAGGTCGTGGTACGGACACTGAACGCCTTTCATGTTGCAAGGACCGAGAGTGTGCTCCTTCATCTCTCTACGCATCACCAACTCTCCGCACTCGAGCACACAGTCGATAAGTTTAAAGGCACATCGCGCATCGTGCTTATCTTGTTGTCTCAAACTGAAGCTACAGGGACATCCATCGTTTGGACACGACACGGGTCTGAAAGGACAGATCATCTTGTGCTCATACAGCGCTTCTTCGCCTCCGTAACAACTCGAGCAGTGGGCTTGATTATCGCAATCATATCCTCCCCTAACCAATGTCACCGCCAATCTGTGACGATCTCCTTCTGCCCATGCATCTTCTCGCACGAGTAACTCTTCCGTCTTTGCCACCGCGCTGTCCACTGTGCCCGTCAAGGCGGCTAAAACGCCAGACATGACTCCCCTCTTCTTAGCCGTCCAGCCCTCTAAAACGCTCAGCAAGTCTGATAGACGTTTCTCACCCACTTTTAACGTGCTCAAGAGCTCCTCTTCGAGCTCCTCGGCGAGCGCGTTAGCCGTTTTCACTTTAGATGCATCGCTGGATAAGAGCGAGCTCTGGTAGACGACCGCTCTGCACACGGCATCGTGCAGCGCCACGGCGATGTTCGTGCTCGTGGAGATGCACACGTGATCGCACGTAAACGTACCGGTATTTTCTCCGGTTTCGTTCACTTCCGGCATCTCTCTATGCGGGTCGAACTGTGTTGCATGAATGACTGAACGATAATCGCTTGAAAAGTGGACAGTTGGCCGCCTTTGCAAAGGCAGAAGGAAGAGTCTTTTCATATGCATGAACTCTATAGTAAATCTTTACAACTTAGACGCGTAGTATCTGGAGGCTATTACGGAATGCGATCGCGATCCAGTCGGGCTGAGTCGCGCTCCACTGCAGCTGATTGATCTCGGCTCCGGCGGAGTAGGCGAGGATCGGGTCGAGGCCACCCTCTGGCGGTTGGTTCATCGTAGACAAATCCCAAATCAATGCCTGACTATCGTCACCTGCGGTGCACATGTGGCTTGAACTGTGCGGTGCCCACGCCAAGGTGTTTACACTGGACCTATGGCTTCGAAGCTCCGCCACCGGAAGCGTTGGAAAGCGAATGTCCAAGATTATCACCGGACTATCCATGCAGATCGTTGCCATGTATCTCGGGTCTTGCTTGTTCCATCCTAACCGAAGAAGCGGCGTATCCGGCGTCTGACTCTCATAGATGATCGTACTGTGATCCTTATCTCTCAAATCAAACACCCGGACGCTACCGTCTGCGCTCACGCTCGCAAACACCTCCGGTCCACCCCACGCTATGTCATACACCTCCTTGTCGTGAGCAATGAGTTGCGTATCCACGCACTCTCGCTCGACGTCCCAAATCGTACATGTCGTATCGATGGACGACGTACCGATCCGCTGAAGCTTAGTCTCGTTCCAGTCAAAGCTCGTCAACGGCGCACAAAATTCACTGCTCTTATTGTTGTTCAACAGCGACTTCATCTGCACAGAGTTGTCATCCATCACCTGCCAGATTCTCAGGTAGTCTCCCGTGGTGGCGAGGAGATCTTCCTTTGTGCACTCCTTGTCTGGAATGAACGCAATCTTGGTACACGGGTACGGATGCGTGAACGAACACTGTGTTTCCTTTGGGAACTCACCTGTCTCATCATCCAGCGTAATGATCTCAACCTTGTTGCTGTACTCCTCCACGAAAGAACCCAAGGCGAGTCGGAAGCGCTTATCTTGACGAACCTGTTGCGAGAAGGGAGAAATTCGCGCGGGCGCAGTCAGTATCCATCCATCATTCATCGCGTTCACAAGCATCGCGGCAGTCACGTTGATTTCGATCCGTCATTCATTCATACGCGCCGCGCCATCGCAATCCCTCGGTTCGCCCCTCGATCGCCGTCCAGTTCTGTTTGCATTCCGCCCCGAACGAACAACCCCTTTGTTCGCGGCGCGTCCTGACGGCGCTCTCCTCCTCTCTCCTCGTCCTCGTCCTCCTTCATCGCGCGTCTTCGTCGAATACGTACGCTCCAGTTACACGCATATATCATCCACGGCGCCTCATACGTGTAAATCTCCGCTCTCTTCCCGGCGTTCATCGCGCTTCTCTGTTCTCAGTCGTCGTCGTCGATCCAACAAAGAAGCCAATCCTCCAATCAATCCTTTCCTTTATAGTCGTCCCGGTCCCCGTATCGACGTCGCGGACGCGAGAGCACCGTTCCCGTGGCGAGATGAAACGACTCCCGTCTCTCAGTCCGCGTCCTCGTCTCGACGTCGCGCCCTTCGCTCGCGTCGGGGACGCAGACTGTGGCGCGTCGAGGTCGGCTCGTTCCGCGCGCTGACGTGTGCGAATCCAAACCGAGTCCCTCGAGCCTGGACGGTTCGTGATTCAAAGGATGAGATCCAGAAGGGTACCTGGCGATTCATGAATCAAAGAGTTCGGGAAAAACCAACCTCTGAGGGCGCGGTTCCTCTCGGCAGACCGCGGACGACGACCGAGTTTGTTTGAGACAGTGGACTCTTCGCGTCAGCTCCTCGAAGGAATCGATTCGTTTCGTCACCGCGGTCTGCGTTCGTTACGACGCGAACGCGAGTTTCGGTGGTGCCGCGTAGGTGGGGGAGTGAGTAAAAGTAAGATGGAGGCGGCTGGGCGCGAGTCTCGAGCGAAAACCATGGCGGCGGCGATCGAGCGGTTGGATACGGTTCGATCCGTCGTCGAGTCGCACGAGAAAATGCGGGAGGACGACGCGGAGACCGGTCTTGCGCGGGTCGACGCGGTGGGGATGGTTGGGGCGAGGGGCGAAGAGGAGGTGACCATGCGGGTGCTGTGTTTGGGCGCAGATAGGCGAGAGGGAACGACGCCGGCGGAGACGTCGGAACTATTTGAGGAGGTGCGGACGCGGGCGAAAGAAGGCGGCGTTGATGTCGTGGAGGTGACGTGCGTCGGTCCGAACGTCAAGGTTGAGGATTCGTACGATTTGGGGGTGGTGTATGACTCGGCGGAGACTCGGGGAATCGAAGAGTCAGAGTCCATGGCTGCGCTGCGCGTGGAATACAGAACTGGTTTGTATCACGAGGAGGTTGAAGACAAGAACCCAACGCCTGATGTGGCGTTTGCGTTTAACGCTGGCATTTGGGGGTACGATCCGAGCGATTGGCATCCCACTATTGAGCGCGTGGTGGTACAGGAGCAGACGCCGCTCGTCGTGACAAGCTACTCGCTTCTCGAGGCGGAATCTGACGAAGATGCCATGCGCTCGAGTCTAGAGCACGTCGGAAATGTATCGTGGGAGTGGGAAGCTGAAGAAAATCCTTCGTCTTCGAGCGCGATTCGCACGCTCGGGTTCGACCATCACGAATATTTACAGGACAAGGATGGGGAAGACTTGTTTGAGAATTCAGCCTGGCAATGTGTCGCTTTGGCTGTGTAGTTCATTGTAGTGCATTGGATATTGATGATTTGCAAGAGTTGTAATGTTTCGTTTGTGACTTTTGATTGTTTCAACGAAGTGGACAGTACGTGAGCGCGCCTGTTATTGCATTCATGTCGCGAACGTGAGCCTGAATAATACCAAATGTCGATTCGTCTGAATGAATTCCGTAAGAGCTCGTCAATCCGACGCCGCGGTCGTACCAATGCCAGAAAATCGTACCAGCAAGCTTACCTTCGTACGCCGCGCGCTCAGCCACGTCGAAAGCATCGCGCATGAATCTGTCTCGCTCTGCAAACGTCGAGGATTCCTTCTTTTTGCCAAATTCTTCGAGAATGAATGGCTTTCCAATCTTCGCAGCCAAATCGATGTGCGTCTGAATGTAACGGCGCTGGAATTCCACAGTCTTTGGCTGCCAATTATCCATCCACACATGGATCGATGCAAAGTTGATGCAAGGGATCTGTGTGTGTGCAAGCCAACTCTGACCTTCGCGAGCAGCCCAATCGCTACCGACGCCCGGGTTGAGATTTCGTAGTTCCTCGGAGTCGTCACTGTGAAAGAAGCCTTCGTACCCAAGACCGACGAGATGATTCGGCGCGAAGCGTTTCAAATGCTGACACATTTCATTCATCCATCGACCGATAGTTTCTCGCGGACAGTTTTGACAACGTGCTTCGTTGATGAGATTGTAACCGAATATTGTTGGGTCTCGACCATAAATTCTCCCGTTGATCATGTTTCTCCGCGTCGTAATCTTTTCAATCATTCGCTTGAAAAGTCGTGTTGCCGCGTCGTCTGTGTAAAAGTCCTGATGCCGCGACGCGGTATCCGACCACTCAACGTATTGGTCTACTCCTCCGACCGAATACCAGTTGTCTGCAAGCACGATGAGAATTTTCAATCCGCGTTTCCGCGCTTCATCCAGGAAGAAATCGAGACCTTGCAAGGCGTCTTCGTCCCAAATACCAGGCTTCTTCTGAACTTCGTTGCCTTTAGTGATCGTATGCGCCCAAATCCGAATCAATTTCATGCCTGAGTTGACACCTTCGTTCATGAGTCGCACGATGTGCTCTCGTCCTGGGAGCGGAAGGTGTCGTGCAGGAGGACCAGCGTTCGACGCAGCCTCCATCACTTCCCATTGATTCCATCCCGCAAACACGAAATGTTTGCCGTTGATGTGAAATTCGTTACCATTCACGCGGACGAAAGCATCTTCAGGCAGACATGTGGTCGCCTCAACCTGATCGGCGAGCGATTTAGAGTAGTCGAGAGCATTGTGCATACCGCTCGGTGTGCTGCGAAACCATTCCGCCGAGTGATCTGCAAACACTGGTGATGAAAGGAACGCGATGGCGACGAGGCAAGCGATCATGATCGGCGGCGTCACATGGTGGCGTAGATGTTTTCCAGCCGGTTCTTCACATGGTTGGTTCGTAATTCACACATCATGTGTCACATGTTGTTAAATTGTTCCGATTAGTCTCCTATCCTTTTCCTTTTTCAGCGCCATAACGGATGCCTTCATTTCTTTGAAATGAGCAAGCAGTATATCCTGTTCCAATTGTTGCATCTCAGCGATGATTGAAGTGGCTACGTCGGGCTTCAATCGTCTGATGACTTCTTTTTGAGCAGTCACACTCAACTCGGAGAGAACCAAGGCGGCTTCGTGTGGTGGTTCTCGAGATATCTGACGAGTGCGCATTTTGATTGTTTCTAATGATGATTCACCTCTACCTGACGCTCGGGGGCCGCGACGTCTTCTCGATTCCATTCTGCGGAAACTACCGTCCCGTCGAAAAGAAAAAGAAGACAGGAATTCGTGTTCCTCAGCCGATTTCTTCGTCATGGCGCCATCACCTCTAAGCAGCCGATCTATTTGGGCTATTTCTATTGCACTTTGTTCATCCGGACGATCATCTTTCGGTAAGATCGGTCTATCGTCATCCAGTGCGAGCTTGCGAGCCCATTGCCACTTGCCCTTTGCTCGTTCGCGTTCGACTCGACTTCTGATCGCAGCCTCAATCACCTTTGCTTGCAAATTATCGAATTGAACATTGTCCTTGTTGAGTTTCCGGATGAGCTTGGTACACCTAGGTGCTAAAGCTTTGATCCTCTTCTTGTACATGCGGTCTGGCACCTCAAAAATCTCAGGAAACTCTTGGTAAACGCGATTGAAATCTTGCAACGAGAGCTCCGTCGAGCACTCTCTGGTGAGGTACAAAATCGCACGTTTCACCAAGTTTCTGACGGGCCTCAAGAACTCGCGTCGATCAGCTCGTCGATCTGCAATATACGTCTCTTGTATGTGTCTATCCAAAGCGGCATCGATGGATGAGTTCTTCATCTTGATGGACTTTATCTTTCCAAACTGACGCTCCTTGGATTTTTCATACTCCCAAAGTATCGAGCTAAACTCTGAACGGTCTAAAACACCGTTTCCATCGTAATCCACCAGAGCGAAAAGGAAGAGAACGTTCGGAAGAATCTTCTCATTCTCTCTTGACTTTCGATGCGATGAGGCTTGCGCTCCTAGAATTCCGAGAGTGCCAACAAACTCTTCAAAGCTAATCTTCCCGTCTGAGTCAGTGTCAAAGTAGTCCAAGAGTGCTCTCAACCAAAAGCTACGCCGGTCGAGGCCAATCACCCTGCACAATTCGGAGCGTTCGATCGTCCCAGACCCATCCGTGTCGAATTTAAGGAAATCTCGGCGGACGCGTCGCAAAAGAAACGAGCCTCTCATGGCGGTCTCGAATGGGCTCAACCGTATGCGTTTGGGAAAGACTCGCCGTCTGAGTCGTACCAGCCGGGAAAGCCAGCTCGTCTTTCGCTCGGGTTCATCCTCCGTTTCCGAATCCACATCCTCGGCCTGCGGACGTTTCTCCAAGGTTTCCTCCACCTTTTCCTGCACAACCTCAGGGACTTCCTCTTCCTCCATGTCGAGAAGTGAAGTTGGTGTCGCGCGTCGCCACAAACTTCGCCTTCAAGTCGCGCGATGAAATGAGAAAAATGACAATGCGAACGATTAATTCATTGATTGATGGCGCGGTTTTGGACGAGTAAGATGTCGTGCGTGCGCGCGAGAAACGCGTTTGATGAGTGAGCAAAAATCACTCGATTACACCTCTAAAGTCGGAGACGTCAAGACTAAAATATGACAACCACCTCACCTCATCACCCCATTTATTCGGTTTCGATGGTGCCCTTCTCGCTAACGTAGATGCCATCAAGGAACTTTCTGATATCCTTCTTCTTCACCAAGCAAGCCATGTGGATGAGCGCCGCAGATTTGGAAACGTTGTCAATGTCGTTTCCTTCCATGACGATGCAGTCCTTCACAGTTTCGTCACGGTACGCCTTGACGCCCTCGAGCATGTTGCACACACGGGTGCGCTTTTCGCCGAGGAAGTTACGAATTTCAACAACAGAGCCGTTCTTGTCAATGTTGATGTTCACGGGGAAGTGCGCGTAGACGGCGCGCATCTTGTAGCGGAAACCCTTGGTGACGCCGTCAAACAAGTTGTTGATGTGGCTGCAAGTGGTGCGGAGGGAGCCAGAAAGCTTGGCGCTCGCGAACCACATGGTGGCAACAATCTCGTTCTTTTCCTCATCCAAGACGAGGTCAAGCTTCGGCACGTGGTGGAAGTCGCGCTTGAGGCTGCCGCGCGGGCCAGTCACGGTGATCTTGCGCGCCTTGCAGTCGGTCACCTTGACACCCTCCGGAATGGACAATCGAAGTTCTCTCTTGATGAGTCTCATCTTGGAGTCTGTAAACGTGTAAAAACAGTTTCATCATCGTCAGTCTTTCGTTCACACGCATTCAATATCTTGAAGACCCCGGCAATTTGGATCTCCCTGCAGAGCGAACAAGTAGGGCTTTGGGAGCCACTCCTCCCGCATCGCCTCCCGCCTCACACGCGTCGCCGAGTCCTCGCCGACGGCGCATCTCGAGCTGAAAATCAATAAAAACTTTCAGCTCAACGCTACCGACGACCGACATCACCGCCACGTCCTCACTTCCCGCGCGAAGGCCCACTTCCCGCGAATCCACATCCGGGCGGCTCCGCTCGCGGTCCACGACCAAAACGCGCCCAGTCGCCCTTGCCCTCGACGCCCCGCCCCCCAGCGCTACGTCCCCTAACCGCACGCCGCCGAGAAATAGCACCCATCGCATCGTTCTCCATCGAATCCCATCGCACGCGATCCTCTCCACGACCGTCGCGTCCGCGCTCGCGGCGCACCCGCCCGCGCGACCCTCACCCTTTTAGGGCTCGGCCCGGCTCGGCGGGAGTATTCCCGATCAGCGCATCTGTCGCGGCGTCGCGCGCGCATCACCACACATCAACGCGTTGCATCTTCAAACATCATCACTCCATTCATTCCACGCGTTCTCTCGCCCTCACGTTCGTCGCATCGTCGTCGCATCCACGCACCTCGCTCGTTCTTCGCGCGCGTTAAAGAGACGGAACCTGCACCTCGGCGTCTCGAGGTGAGCGAGCAAAGTGAGACTTTTCAAACCAGGACCGGTTCACACAATCGTACGCCACCTGCTGTAAATTTAAATCACTCCGGTGGAACGCCTCGGACGCGCTCCAACGAACGAACGAACGAACGACCGGCGGCGCCGGCAGACGAGGGACGACGTGCGTTTCCGATTCCACTCGAGGTGGGACGGTTGACGAGGGTAACGAGAAAACCGACCGACGTCCATGCGTGAAGGTCGCGATGATGGCCACCACGCCGGCGTGACGACATCGAACGGAGGCGCCGGATACGGCGACGAGGAGCCACCAGCGCCGTCGAGTCGATTGTGCGTGAAGAACGTGCCGAAACACCTGAAGGAGGCGCGGTTGAGGGAACACTTCGCGTCTCAGGGAGAGGTGACGGATGTGAAGATTGTGCGCACGGCGGATGGGACGTCGAGACAGATGGCGTTCATTGGGTTCAAGACGGAAGCGCAGGCGACCAAGGCGTTGGGATACTTTGATAAGACGTTCATCGATACGAGCAGAATAGAGGTGCAGTACGCGCGAAGCGTGCACAGCGCGGCTATTCCGAGGCCGTGGTCAAAGTATTCGGTGGGGAGTTCGGCAAATAAGGAGAAGGAGGAGAAACAAAAGAAGAAGAGTAACTCTGGGAAAGGTAAGGGCGGGTCCGAAGGGGATAACGAGGACGAGGAGGGCGAGAGATGGATCGGGGCAAGAGAGGCGAAAAAGTTGGCCAAGCAAAAGTTGAGAGAAAAGTACGATCCCATGTACAAGGCGGAACAGTTGATGAAGGAGGATCCAAAGTTTCGTGAATTCATGGAACTCATGTTGCCTGGTAAACATAAATTCTGGAATGACGGATTTTTCGAAAATCAAGACGCTTTGGAATCGATCAAGAGTACGCAAAAGGCGCTCGAGGAGGATGGCGACGCTGGAAGCAGCGACGACGAATACCAAGACTTTGACGGTGGAGATCCCGATTCTGAGGCCGCTGGAGAGGACGATTCGGATTCCGACGAAAACTCTGACGATGATTCCGATTCTGAGGAAGACGATGATTCGGAGAAGCTCGCGAATGATGACAAGGTGTCAGATATGGATTATTTCAAGTCAAAGCAGTCGACGTGGAACGACGAAGACGACGACGACAACGATGGCTCCAGTAGCTCCGATAGCTCCGATGATGAAGATGATAGTTCGGATAACGAATCAAAGTCTGGATCAAAATCGGACGATGCCACATCTGATGATGACGACGACGACGACGACGACGACGACGACGAGGATAGCGAAGATGAAGAAAAGGAAAAGTCTGCAGAGACAGAGAATAAGGATGCGCCCGAGGATGTTAACGCAGCGGATATGGAGGCCCTCTCTGAGACTGGCAGAGTCTTCGTTCGTAATCTGCCGTACACTGCAACCGAAGAAGAAGTCGCCGCGCTCTTTGAGCAGTTTGGTAAGCTGACCGCGGTGCACATTTTAGTCGATCGTAGCACCAAGAGAAGCAAAGGTTTGGCTTATGTCACGTTTGCATTGCCAGAAGATGGAGTCAAGGCTATGGAGGCGATCGATGGTTCCATTTTCCAAGGTCGTCTGATTCATTTACTTCCCGCCAAGCGCGCTCCGCAACTCGAGTCTACTATGGGTGGTGTTGGACGCACTGGAGAAGGTGCGGAGGAAGAGGATGAAAAGAGGAAGTCTTTCAAATCCGAGCGCGACGCGGAGCGCAAAGCCGACGCTGGCAACACAAAGGCTTGGAACTCGCTCTTCATGCGCCAAGATACCGTTGCAGCAGCGATTGCTGCGCACTACGGTGTCACCAAGGCTGAGCTTCTCGAATCTGGAGCTGATGATCTCGCGGTACGCATGGCACTTGGGGAAGCGCACGTCATCGCGACGACAAAGGAACAACTGTCAGATGCGGGAGTGGATGCTGATTCTTTGGAGCAGTCTGCCGCGTCTAGCGGTGCAAAGAGTGCAAGCAGAATCAAACGGAGTAACTGCGTACTCCTTTTGAAAAACTTACCGTACGAAGCTGAAGAAGATGAACTCCGGGAGCTGTGTGAGAAGTTTGGAGGCTTGGCTCGCTTCATTTTGCCAGACACGCGCACCATTGCGGTGGCAGAATTTCTTGAGCCCGCAGAGGCGAGACGCGCGTTCACAGGTCTCGCTTATAAGCGTTACAGACACGTCCCTCTGTACTTGGAATGGGCACCAGAGGGCATTTTCTCTGCGGGTTCCAAGGTTGACATCAAGGGTGCAAAGGCGTTGGCTGTCGCGGACGCTGCGAGCGACTTGGCGAAAGAGGCCAGAGAAAAGACCAAAGCCAAGGTGGAGGCTGCGAACGATCTCGGTGGTAAAGCGGCCAACGAAGACGCAAAGTCCATCTTCGTCAAGGGTTTGGATTTCGGCACTGTCGAGAACAAGCTTCGCACGCACTTTTTGCCGGCGGCGCAGCGAGTCTCTGGACAAGTTCTCTCCACTCGAATCGTCATGCACCGTGGTCCCGGTGGTAAGATGTTGAGTCGCGGCTTTGGTTTCGTCGAGCTTGATTCACATATTACTGCGAAATCGGTTCTACGCGCGCTCCAAGGTTCCTCTCTTGATGGAAAGACTCTCAAACTCGAGCTCAGCACTCAAGGCCAAGGCGTGGGCGACGATGACGACGACAAGCTAGGCAAGGTTCCCAAGGGACACAGCGCCACCAAGCTCGTCATTCGTAACGTTGCGTTCGAAGCCACGAAGCGTGACATTCAAAAACTCTTCAATCCCTTTGGAGCTCTCAAACAGGTTCGTTTACCCAAGAAGTTTGACGGCGCGCACCGAGGTTTCGCGTTTGTCGAGTTCAACACGCGCCGTGAGACGCAGGCTGCGATGGACGCACTCAAGGGTACTCACTTGTACGGTAGACACATCATCATCGAGCGTGCCGCTGATGATGACGACGTAGAGACGATCCGAAAGAAGACGACGTCTAAATTTGATGCGAACGAAAAGATAGCAAAACGCGCTCGCCTAGGCATGTAAGTAGTCGGGAACATCACCGATATTGATTGATTTCTCTGATAAAATAACAATAATCATCATATCCATCGACTCGTACTCGTGCTACCGAAATCTCTTTGAAAGAATCAAGTAATGACAGTCCTCTTCCTCCGGGCTGTTGTCGTCCACCTCGTACTTCATCTTGTTTGCATAAAATCCGCGCGCCGCCTCGTTCACCTTGAGCACCGTCAACACGACGGCGTCCATGTCCTCACTCTCGCTAAGCCTCTCTACGCACGTCACCAACTTGCGCCCCAAACTCTTCCTCTGATGTTCAGGCTCGCACTGCAACTCGTAAATGTACCCCACCGGCGCGTCCACATCTTCGTCCTCCTTTTCAAACCGAAAGTGCACAAACGCCGCCGGTGCCCCGGTTTCTCTTTGTCTCGCCACGATAAACCTCGCCGCCCCGTTATTCAACTCCCGCCGTTTCTCCACAGCCTCCCATCCCCAGCTCATCTCATACATCGCTCGCATGTTTCGCCTCGTCAGTTCAAAGCACCACTCCCGCGTCGTTTCGTCCAGTTCTCGAAAGCTCCCAAACATTTCCAATTCGTACTCGTCGGCTTCCTTCGCATCATCTTGCTCCTTCTTCACCCGCACGCGCATTTCCTCCGTTCCTCGTTGAGAATTCGCCCGACGAAGCGTCGTCGCCGTTCTTCCCTCGTCCTCCCTCGTCGTCATCCTCCGTCCGTCCGTCCGTCCGTCCGTCCGTTCGTCGTCGAGTGACGACACCGGTCCCACCTTTCCGTCTGTCGTCGAGCGAGTATTCAAAACAGACCGGACACCTGGACCGTCTAATAAAAAAATACAGATTATACGAGGCCAGATACAATACTACAACTACAAAAAACACTGATTCTGGTGAAAAATAACACTAGAACCGCGCTCAGATTTCGAAGAAATCAAATCAATCAAATCAGATTTCCCCCGTTCGTGGGTTGATTTCCACCGATCGCGACCCGTCCCATCGACCCCTCCTCCCCCCGCCCCCCGAAACACGTGATCCGTCGTATCTTTTCCCCCGAAACGAGGGCGATCCCCGATCGGTCGGGCGCGTCTTCGTCTTCGTCTTTGTGACTTTTAAACGTCGCCATCGACCGTTCACGACCCATCAAAAACGGTAGACACAACCACCTCCCCCGACGCCTAAAAAACCCGGGCGCGGGTTCGTCGCGACCCGTTTCGCCGGTCTCGCCCCGCCCGGTCGATCGCGCGGGACATCGCGACGCGAACGACGAACCCACACGACGATGAACACTCTCGCCCAGGTGCGTGCGACGACGAGGATGGAACTCGCGACGACGACGACGACGACGAACGCGACGACGACGAGGAACGCGCGCGACGACGAGGATGAACGCGCGCGACGACGAGGATGAACGCGCGACGAGGGATGGGGTGCCGATGCGCACGCGAGTCGAGCGCGCGGACGGAAGCGAACGGAACGAACGACGCGGTTGGAAGAGGGAAACTCGACGACGACGATGATGATTGCTGATGAACCGAAGTGGGTGGAAACGGGTCGCGTTCTTTCGCGGTTCGCGTTCGCGCGCCGGTGGAATCGATCGATCGATCGATCGTCGTGGCTTCTCCTCGCCGCACCGCGGTCGCGCGCGTCGCCTTCGGCCGGTTTCTTCGAGCTTCGTTCTTCGGGCGTCGCACCCTCTCTCTCGGTTCGAAAATCCACACCCACGGGTCGGGCGATACGGTTCGGGCCAGCCAGGCAGCCACGGAGAACGATCGGGAGATCGTCCGCGGGGGCGTCGAACGGGACGCGTCCGAACACCCGGATCGGACGTCGCGACGGACGGACGTCGCGACGGACGGATCTCGGTCGACGACGCGACGCGACGCACCGTCCGTCGTCCGATCGGTCGTCCGATCGATCGCTCGGTCGATCCGATCATCCGTTCGTTCGGGGGTTTTTCGTGGATATGCTCGAAATCTTGAGCGATTCAGTCTCGAAAACTCTTGATACATGGGTATAACATGGTTATAATATGGGATTTGGTGGATTGATTTGGTTGACGATGCGCGCGCCGTCGGCGTCGTTTTGGTTTCAACGACTGATTGGTTGACTGACTTGACTTTAATCGCGATTGAACGAACGCAGGCTCAGCTTACCAGCAAGGTGACCGTTTCTGGTCTCAAGCAATCCGGCCGCGTCTCCGCGCGCAAGGTGCAAACCGCGGCGCACTGCTCCGCGGCGGATGCCACCCGCAAGGCGGCGTCCTTGGCCGTCGCCGCCGCCGTCGCGGCGTCCCCGCTCGTCGCGGTTGAAGAGGCTTTCGCGCGCGATGTGCAGCCGTACGCCGGCCTTACCCCGTGCAAGACCTCCAAGGCTTTCGCGAAGCGTGAAAAGACTGAAATCAAGGCGCTCGAAAAGCGCCTCAAGAAGTACGACGCCGACTCTGCGCCGGCGCTCGCGCTCAAGGCGACTATCGAAAAGACGAAGACCCGCTTCACCAACTATGGCGAAGCTGGTCTTCTCTGCGGTAAGGATGGTCTCCCGCACTTGATTGTTGATGGTAACCTCGAGCACCTCGGTGAGTTCGCCATCCCGGGCTTGGGCTTCCTCTACGTGGCGGGCTGGATTGGCTACGCGGGCCGCTCTTACATTAACGAAAACGCCAAGGCGTCCAAGCCGACTGAGGGCGAAATCATCATCGACGTCCCGAAGGCGCTTGGCCTCATGTTCCAAGCGGGCGCGTGGCCGCTCCTCGCTGGCCTCGAGCTCAAGAACGGTACCCTCACCGTTCCGGAGAGCGAGATCACCGTGTCCCCGCGATAAATTGTTGGGCATAGAATCCAGAGCGCTGTGCTGTAAGTGCGTCACAGGCGTTTTAGTTACTCTCTTGTGATGTTTAAAAACATGTCTTAAAAACAAAGCACGCAACTCTGTCTTTGCTACGAATGAATGTTTTCATTCTCCTTTCTACTTAATCTATCTATTGTATACAACCAGTGTCGCGATTCGGGCGTGCATCAGTGAATGCCCGCATCGATGAGCGAGTCCGGCTGGCTTGACTCTTCGACGAAATACTCAATCAACATCACAGCTATGAACGTGCACGCAATGGTGATACCGATTCCAGCGCGCATGAAATTTGATGAAGATTTGATCCAATTGACGACTGGGACGAGAAACGAAGCGCCGCCGTCGCCGACATTGTTTGCAATCGTCACAGTTGAATCAGAGAGCGACGCGAGCGTGGCGTCGATCTGTAACAGCACTTCATCTCTCTTCTTTCTGCTCGCCCGCCGAGCTTCCTCTTCTTCCTCTCGACCTCTAAGAACCGACCGCGACCGCGGTTCTGGAAATCGACTCTCCAGTTCGGCGAGCGCGCGACGTGAGCGCTCCATCGCATCCTTCGACGCGAACGCCCCGTCGTCGTCGTCGCCCACACCAAAACCCATCGATTTCAACACCCCGTCTCGACCGTTTCCCACCGATCCCGGTGCGTTTCGCGTTTCCCGAAGCTCTCTCGTCGCTGCCCACTCGTCCAACTCTCTCAGCACCTCGCGCTCCTTCCCTTTCGTCCCGTCATCCTTCAACTCCATGTCCCATATCGCCCGGTGTCCCACATCCAACGTGCTCTGCACCATCTTTTGCACCGCCTCGAGCTCACCCACGGCGCTTCCCCCGATCGCGGCGCCCTTGGACAGGAGCGCTCGAGACGCGCTCTCCAACGACTCGAGCGCGCTTCGCACCTCTCCCGCCGACGTCCCATCCATCGCGTCCCGCCGTAAGCTCTCGCATCGCGCGTAAACGTCCGCGATCGCATCCGCAATCGATCGCCCGGGAGTCGACGCCATGATGACGACGCCGCGCGCGTCGGCGTCGCGGCGTCAACTGGCGTTTCGGTTTCCATTTTGTGTCTTGATCCGCACGACGACGCGCTCGCGCTCTAGAGAGAGACGCTCTAAAGAGAGACGGGTTTCACGCGCCGAGGCTTCATGTCGACGAAAAAGGTACGAAGAAAACAGTCGTCGTCGTCTTCGTCTTCGTCGTGAACGTCGCGCGTTCGGTTTCTACGCACACGACGACACTCGGGTCGGCGGGTTTCGCTGGATTTGGTGTTGGATTGTTGAGTCTAATCCAACGCTCGTCGCGAACGTTTTTGAATTGTGTGACTGACGAAATCACTCGACTATTTTGAAATCACAGCGTACACTTTTAAAGGTTATCATCCTGGGTGACTCGGGGTGCGTCTCGCAAGACTTTGAACTCGAAACACTGATGCGAAATGCAAAAGCGAAACGCGCACGCTCCATTTGAAACCGTCGGAACAAATGACTGACTGCGCGTTTTCAATCCGATGGCACAGGGTGGGGAAGACGTCCCTGATGTCCCAGTATGTGAATAACAAGTTTTCAAAGCAGTACAAGGCCACGATTGGGGCTGATTTCATGACGAAGGAGATCACCGTGGACGACACGATCGTGACGTTGCAAATTTGGGACACGGCGGGTCAGGAACGGTTTCAATCTCTCGGGGTTTCGTTTTACCGAGGCGCCGATTGCGTCATGTGCGTGTACGACGTCAACTCGGCAAAGTCTTTCGAGTCGTTGGAGAACTGGCGGAACGAATTTCTCATTCAAGCTTCGCCATCAGATCCGGAAAAGTTTCCCGTCGTCATCGTCGGCAACAAAATCGACGCCGCTGACGGTGGCGAGAGCAAGAGGGTGATCAGCGAGAAAAAGGCCAAATCGTGGTGCACATCCAAGGGTGGTCTCATGCACTTTGAAACGAGCGCCAAGGAGGACGTCAACGTCGCCGCCGCTTTCGAAGCCGTCGCTCGTTTTGCTGTTTCAAACGAGTCCAAGGAGGAGGACGTCTACCTTCCAGACGTCATCCAAGTCGACACCGCGGCTGCGTCGTCCTCCGCCCAAGCCGGTGGCGGGTGCTGCTAATCATGCCCCGCGGTCATCGACGTAGACAACGCGATTAAACCAAACAATCGTCATCCTTCCGTCGGTAGACTCGTCCATAACTCTCAACTACTTTTTAGCAAGCCAAGCGACGCGAGTGGCAAAACGTGTGTACATCAAAAATCAGCAGTATGGATAAACAGTATCATATCTCGCAACCTCATCCAAACTCTTCGAAGCCTGGGACCCCCTCGTGTCAACCAAAAAGACGAATCACGAACCGTCACATGTGTGTGTGTGTGTGTGGATTTTTGGATAGCGACGTCACTGACGCTGGAACAAAATCTCTTTTCATCTTCTCATCAAACCACGTCGACGTTCGTCACACGCGGACGCGATTGGGAGCGAAACACCATGTCTGCGACGACCATGACGACCATGACGCGGACGATGTCGATTTCCGCGACGAGCGTTCGACGCGCGCGAACGACGGCGCGACGAACCTGTGGAGCGAAGACCCGAGCGATGGTGGATGCGGCGGCCGATGATGCGACGGCAGAAACGACGGCAGCGCCGACGGTGGCGGTCGATCTCGGGGTGTTGTCCGATGAAAGGTTTTCGTGCCTGCGCGCGGCGCTCGACGCGGCGGAATTGACGTCGGCGATTGCCGGGGCGACGGCGGAGAATGCGTTGACGGTGTTTGCGCCGACCAACGCGGCGTTTGCCCGGGCGAGCGCGGAACGCGGGTTGGCGTTTGAGGAATTGGCGAGCCGAGAAAACTTGGGTGATATTCTCAAGCATCACGTCGTGTCTGGCGCGGTGAAATCGACGGATTTGCCGGCGGAAGGACGGGTGAAGACGCTCGGTGGACGGGAGCTCAACGTCAAGGTTGCCAGCGGGTCGGCATCGGTAGACGGCGTCGCGGTGTCTGAGGCGGACATCCAAGTTGGATCTGGCGTCGTCGTGCACGTCGTCGATGAAGTTGTCTTCCCGGCGTTCTCCATCAACGCGAAGATTCAAACTCCGCAAGAAATCCTTGCCTTTGAAGGTTGGGCCCCAGAAGTGGTCAACGGCAGAGTCGCGATGATTGGGTTTGTGCTCGCCGTGCTCGGCGAAATCTCCACGGGCGAGTCATTTGCGAGCCAAGTCGGGAACAACTTTGGAGAAGTTGTCCACACTTCCTTCGTTTGGTCTTTGGCTTCCCTCTTCCCGGCGTTCAGCTCGAACGAGGGTTACGAGGCGAACCCGTTCAAGATGGCGGGAAGCAAGGAGTGGGAATTCGTCTTTCGCGGCTGCCCGCCGTGGCTCGCGGTGAAGGACCGCCTCTCGCCGGAAGTCGAGCAGCTCAACGGTAGAGCTGCGATGGTTGGCTTGACAAGTATGTTTCTTCTCGAAGCTCTTCTCGGACATGCTCTGTTTTCTTTCGCGTAAAAACATGCGGCGTGACAAATGCGTATGACGAAAACTGAAAATGTGTTTCATCTTAATTTGGTGGATGTGTTTCTTTTTCGTATTAAAATCATCAATTCCTGTTTAGCTAAAACTTCTGTAGACGTGCGCTGTCAATTTTCAATTCATCATCATCACAAGCGAAATCTTCTATCCGCCGCCGTGCTCTTTTTGATAACCTCTTCGCTCTCGCTCCCAGAGAAGATCTCGTACTCGTCGTCGGATGACGTCGTCTCTTCTTCAACGATGGCCGGTTTTCTCGTGCGAGCCGAACGCTGGAGTTCCATCTCCTCAACCGCGGGAGCGTTGATTCGATCTGACACGCGCGTCGCCTTGTTCCATTTAAAGGCACGGCGAAGAGCAACCAAATGGAGTCGAAGCGAGCGAGCGTCGCTCGTCTCGTTCGATCGCATAGCGGATCGTAAGAGCGGTGAAAGCCAGCTCCACGGAAGCCAACCGGGATGCAGCCAATCGCTGTCGATGGCTCGTTCAAAGACGATGATCGCGGCGGTGAGACTCGGAAGTGATTGAGCCGCTGCGGCGAGGTTCCGCCACATCTTTCTTCTTGCATCGCTACCGAGAGATTTATCGAACGCGGCGTCCGGGATTTCACTCTCCAAAGTCAAAAAGGCTGATTTGACGCGAGCAATGCCTTCTTCGGCGTTTTCGGCGTCGTTTCCATCCTTGCCCCAATCGCTGGTGACTGGACGAGGCGGTATAGGCACAATATCCGGCAAAGCGCTCGGATCGGCGCCGTAGCGTCTTTGGAGCGCGCGCCAGAGGTCTCCTTCACGTCGACCCTTGGGGTTGATGGAGCCGATGAGCGATTTCGTATCCTCCAAGGATAGAACTCCATAGTTGGGTTCAGTCTCGTGGTTTGCAGCATCCTTTGGTGCTTGCACAATGAGTTCGCCCCAATTACCGAGAGCCCAGTACCTTTGCTTGTGACGATCGGATCCCAGTGGTTCCCGTCGAATCGACGCACTGAGAACGGGTGCCTCAACTTCGTGCCATTTGCTTTGCCAACGTACTCTCGCTTGCGCAATCTCTTCATCCGTTGGGATCTTTTCAATCTTCTTGACAGGCACCGGTCTCTTCTTCTTTTCCTTGTCCTGCTCTGATGGCTTAGTTTCGGATCCTCCATTTTCACCGTCGACTTCCATCTTTTCAGCTTCTTTCGCTTCTCTTTCGGCTCTCTCTTGTTCTTCCCTCGCTTTCGCTTCTTCTTCCGCCAGTCGAGCCTCCTCGGCGTCTCGGGCTTCACCCTTTCCATCTTCTCGGTCCAGTCGGTACTCGCTCCACGCCTTGATGTGCTGTCTGATTCCCTTTCTAATCTCGAATGCACCGTGCACACCATTCTCGATGGAAGACTTGAGGCGTGATGAATCTAAAGCAAGATTCATGAGTGTTCGCATCAACGTCAATCGGACTTGCGGCGAGAGACCGTCAAAGCCGACCGAATCCAGGGCGCGAGCCATGGATCGTAGGCGACGCGCAATCGCACCACGGCTACCACCAGTGGGTCTGGCGTTTCCATCTTCATCATCGCCTTCATCCTCTAAGAGTGCATCCTTGACTGTGATTGCTTCTCCGGTGGCCGCCTTCTCCAGTTGAGTGCCCTTGAAAGCTTGGCATTCATGCACGTTGAGAGTGTTTTTGCCCTCTTTTTCTCGCGTGCACTTCGGGCAGAACCATTCGCCCTCTGGTTCAGAGGTTAACGGCGGATCGAGGCATTTGGTGTGATACTCCGCATCGCAACAATCACAAAGTAAAACAATTCCACTCATCACATCCAAGCCGCAGACGGAGCAGCCTTGATCCCAAGGCGCCTCTGGTAGCTCTTCATTGCTCTCCTTCGTCAGCTTCAGCGCAGCGTCGACGGCGGCGATCAAGTCCTTCTTAGCCTTTAAACCATTTCCATTCGTAAGGTGAGACAATGTAGTCGCCGCCTCGAAAGTATCAGCTCGAATCATGTCATCCATTTCGTTGTTATCTTCAGATTGAATGCAGTAAACGCCTGCGGCAAGTCGGGCATCGAGCATTCGCAAATCCAAACCACGTGGTTGTTGTCCCTTGACTGCTGCGGCATCACCGCGTCGACAAACCTGATTCAATGCGTGGACACACGCAGAGTTCCTAAGTGCACATCGAACAGCATGGATATGGTCTGACTTGGATGCGTTTGCGGCGGAAGTCAACGCCTTTGATCGACGAGACTCCATGACGTGGAAGCCAGAATCACCAGCAGCTCCAGAGCCTAGAGAATAGAGTTCTACTTCAGCTGCCGCCAGTGCTTCAGCGTCCGCCTGAGCGCAAATTCCGGGCGCAACTCGACACTTGTAAGAATCGACAGGGTGTCCATTCCACGGAGAGCCTTCCTTGTGTGAGAGAGGATCCATTCCCGCGTTGCCCGCGCACATGTAACGCGCAAACACATCGGCCGCCTCGGGCAGGATCGGCGCTGCATCCTTGAGGAAAGGTTCGTAAGCGGGCATGTCATGGATTGCAGCTACGCCGTGTAAAAATCTGCGCACAACTTCTTGCCACACTCCTCGTTTCTCCGAAATGTGAGAGTTGGCGTTTGGTAGGTAGAAAAGCAAAGCTGAGCTACTCGATTGGTCGACGGATGCAGCAACGTCAGCCACGTAAGGCGTAATGAGAGCCAGATACATCGATGCCAACAGATCCTCGCTAAACTCCTTCGGATTCGAAAGAAGTTTGGCGAGCGCTTGAACAGTCGGTGGCGATTTGACATCGGCATCCGAGCCGAAAAGTTCACTCTTGAAACGGTCAAGGAACATCCAAGCTTCCAAGATATCTCCCAATTCAGAGTTTTCTTGAAATTCTGGTTCGATTTTGAGATTCGCAGTCATCAGTGGAGGAGAGTAAGCAGTATCGGCGCTGTCTTCTTCACGATCTTCGACACCAGCGAGCCAAACCTTTTGCTTCTTGTCTGCTTCAGCGAGGAGCTGAGCGTGTTCAGCGTCGCGTTTCTTCTTCTCCTCGGCTTCCTTGGCGCGTCTCTCCTTGGCGAGTTCCTTCTGTTTCTCGCGTTCGATCTGTTGTTCTAGACGGGCTTCTTCTCTAGCTAACTTCTCTTTTTCTCTCAATGCTTCTCTCTGCATTTTAGCCGCTTCTTTGGCAGCTTCTCTTTCAGCTTTAGCAGCTTCCTTGAGAGCATCGCGCTGTTTTTTCGCCTCTTCCTTGAGAGATTCACGCTGTTTCTTAGCCTCTTCATGCGCCTTCAGGCGTTCTATTCGAGACTTTTCACGTCGAGCAGAGTTATCGACACGGGAAATAACTCGGAGCAATACCCTTTCAATTTCCCTCTCCACTTTGCTCTTCTCTAGATCTTGGATCTTCTCTTTCTTGACCACTTCGCGGAGTTTTTTGAGCATTTCCTTCGATTCTACAAGTCGAGCCTTAGCGCGCCTGACGCGTTCGTCGTCCCACCCACCTCGTTCTTCAACGTATCGGTACTTCGTGCACTTATCAGATCCAGGCAACCCTTCGATTGCACGAACGACGCGAACATCTTCAAAGCTAAAATGGTCAGAAATCCCAACGGATACAGTTGGGCCGACGACGTCGCACATGTCTATCCAGGCACCGAGCGGAGAGGCTGAAAATGCTTGAAGCTCTTTATCACCGACAACCGCACTGACTACAAATTCGGGCTCACCGTCTGTCGCCCGAGTCACTGTGCTTGTGAAGACGACACCGCCATCATTCGTCCACTGCGTCGTAAAGCCAAAGGGCCAAATGTGATCCTCATCGTGGAACGCCTCATCATTCAAAATCTCTCCTAGTTTCGTGATGACGAGTCTGTCACCGAGATCATACGGGATGGACGGTTGTTCGTTCTCCTGAGACTTTTTGACCGCCGCTTCCCGAGAGATGGGTTCGACGCGCGCCTTTACCCTGGTTGCAGTCTTGGTGTGTGTCACCTTTTGCGGAGCAAGACCGAGCGCCCGAACCACCTCCAAGCGCGATCGATAACGTTTCCCATCTGGAGCCCAGTAGAGAGCGTCATATGAGCCCGCACTCGCACCTTGCGTCCGCATCGTCGCCGTACAAGCCCACTCATCCGAAAGACGGCCACCACACTTTTCCACATATTCGCGAAGCGCTTCCAAAAGCGCTGGTGCCGGATTCACATCTCCCTGTCTATCCGCTCTCACCGCTCCACTAGGCGTGATTCGCACCCGCTTCGCCGCACTGCTCTCATCATTATCACCTTCCTCTTCATTTCCCGTGACCACTTTCCCATCGACAATCTTCGCACCTTCCCCCGCAGGCACGCTCTTCCCTCTCGTGCGCGTCTCTTTGAAATCTTCGTCGTCGCTATCGTCGTCGCTATCCTCCTCATCCTCCGATCCCAGGTCGCTTACCGAGAAATCCGATCCAGAGTCATCTCCGCTCGACTTTTTCCCCGCCGTCGTCTCCTGTCGTCCACGTTTCTTCCCAGTCTCCGTCGACGGAATCTTCTTGCCATCAGCATCTGTTCGGTTCTCCTGCGGTTCTCCCTTCCCAACCTCCTCCATCACCGCATCCGGAGCCGCATCCGGAGCCGCCGCCCCTCCGACCGGTCGCGCTGACATTCGAAATACCATCGTCGCGTCGCCGTCGCGGTTTCGCGTCCACGCGTCGCCGTCTCACGGTCGATCTGATTTGATTACTTTCTTATTTTTGAAACAGTTCGTTCCGCTCGACCAAACTCTGCAACTGGATCGGCTCGGCTGACCGATCGGACATCGGACTGCCCCGTGTGGGTAAACAGATTGGAAAAGAGAACGAACGAGACGCGCGCGGGTTCGTCGGTGGCAGGCGCCCGGGCGGGGCGAGAGCTTTGGCTCGGCTTGGAGCGGGAAAAGCGCACAGCGACGAGCGACGAGCGACGGGCGACGGGTGCGGCAGTCGACGGCGCGAGGGCGGGACCGACGCCGACGCCGACGCCGACGCCGACGCCGACGCAGGTCGACTAAAGGAATACGGGTGACGGTGGCGTGAGACGCGGCGCGCGTAGGACGCCGGTTGGACGTTGCGTGGGACTGACTGATTGTCGCCCCGAATGGCTGACCGACTGAAGGGTGCGCTGAATGCAGCCAAGACGAAGGCGTCCGCGGCGGTTGCGGGGGCGTCGACGGCGATAGAGAATCGGAGAAACGCGAGTAAGAACGATGGCGCGGGTGGAATGACGACGCAACAGCTCGCGGTGGCGTTGAAAGAGTCGCGAAGAGGGGAAAAGGAAGCGACGGAACGCGCAGAGGCGCTCGAACGCGCGCAAGCGAGTCTCAACGGGGAGATGCGACGGATGGCGAACGAAATGGCGGAGATCAAAGAGGCGTACGAGTCGGCGGTGAAGGAAAAAGAGGAGATGCGCACCAAGGCGTCGTCGATTTGGACGGAGATGACGGCGGAGATTGAAACTTTGAAGCAGGAGAATGAACGCATTCGAGCGACGGAGGGAGCAGACGAGGTCGCAGAGGAGGCACTGAAAAAGGCGGAGCAAAAGGGACACATCGAGGCTCGAGCGCTTAGAAAGGTGATTGAAGAAGATCGCGCCAAGTTTGCCGAGTTGGAAAAGGAGCTGAAGGATCAGCTCAAGGAGCTCGAGGACATGCTCGCCGCCGCGAAGGAGGGTGCCTTGGACGTGGGCGAACAACGAGACAGAACGCTGTTGCTCGAGTCCAAGGTGACGGAGCTTGAGAGTGAGCTCCGCGCCAAGGTGGAAGCTTTGACTTTGGCGGAAAAGGCTGGAGCCGCGACTCAAGAGCTCGAATCGCAACTGGCTCGTGCGCGCGAAGAGTGTAATCAGGCAAAGGAGGACACGCACAAAGCGACGGCGAGCCAGCAAGAAGTCGCATCCGCTCTCGAAGTCGCTAAATCCGAGCTTCAGGCGACCACCGTAGCGCTCGAACGAGAAAAGTCTTTCGTGTCAAAACTCAAAGAGAGTGAAGCCGCGCTAAAGGACGAAATCACGGGTTTGCGCACAGAGTTGGACGCTAAAGTAGCAGAGTTGCGGACTGCCCAGACTGCGTTGGCTTCTGGTCAATCGAGCAACCAAGAGGTGGAGTCTGCCCGCCAGTTGTTGGAGTCCCAGCTCGCGTCCGTCCAGGCCGAGCTTCAGTCTAAGTCTGAGGCTTTGGACCGGGCGCAGGCTTCGTCGAG
>Ga0181600_10000589_pt1 | contig 27915 bp, 34 predicted proteins | sample 041ome_2_FD_132982 | JGI IMG/M metagenome (GOLD analysis project Ga0181600, IMG submission 132982) | Coastal salt marsh microbial communities from the Groves Creek Marsh, Skidaway Island, Georgia - 041406US metaG (megahit assembly) | ecosystem: Environmental > Aquatic > Marine > Intertidal zone... | reverse complement strand
TTCTTTAGGTAATTCTCGTTCGTCAACGTTTAAATCTATATCACCTGATGAATTTTCTTCAAATGTACCATCTGGTTTATTTTTCTTACCAGTTGTTCCGAGCATATCTTCGTCAACAAACTTAAAGCCAAAGGTTTTATTAAGCCAATCAATAGTAGGCTGTACATCTGCTGTAGCAATACGAGTAGTTAATGGTATTACTTGATCGTCTTCTACTTTTTTGAATACGTTGCCGCCTTCAGATAATATTGTCGTCATTCTTTTTACTCTCTATAACTTTTTGTATTCCTCGTTTAAACTTGCGTGGATCACCGCTCTTGATACTATTTAAAAATCTTCGTTCGAGCTCACCTGCTGTGTTTTCGTCGTAGGTGTTACCAATCCTATTAAGCAAGTTAATAGCACTTTCAATAATGTTGTTAGCGGTAGTTTCAATTAGAAGATCATTATCTCTGGCACGATCCAGATTGTTAAGCTCTTCCAATATACTTCTAGTACGTTTTTTCATTGTTCATGCTCCGTTAATGTATTTAGCGTTAGAAAACTATAAATACGTGTACAATTGGGGCAACACATTGGAGGGTATAATGAGTATTTCAAAGTTATCGTTTCCTGATCGTTCGTTATTGTTTGCAAAATTATCAAGTATTGCATACAATGATAACATCAAAGAAGTAAAAAAGCAAGTAAGATCCTTAGGATTCACAACAGTGGAGTTTTATAATAAAGACGGAGCACAAGCATATCGCTTTATGAACAAAGACGATCTTGTTATTGCATGTAGAGGCACACAGCCTAGTGAATTTAATGATATTAAAGCAGATTTAAATGCTGTTCCTGTTGTTGCAGAAACAGTTAGTAGAGTACACAAAGGGTTTAAAGCAGAAGTTGACGAACTATGGCCAATGGTGTGTGACGATATGACCCGCACATCAAATCATGATAAGAAGGTTTGGTTCTGTGGACACAGCCTAGGAGCAGCAATGGCAACTATTATGGCAAGCCGTTGCTTCTATTATGCAAGTGTTCCTAATCCGCAAGAACTGTATACATACGGTTCACCTAGAGTGGGCTGGAGTAAGTATGTAAAAAGTCTAGGCGTTGTGCATCACCGCTGGGTAAACAACAACGATATTGTTACTCGTGTACCATTGTCTATCATGGGTTATACACATCACGGTGAAGAACACTACATGAACGCTTTTGGTAATGTTCGTAAGCCTACGGGTTGGCAGCGTTTCAAAGATCGTATGCGTGGCATGTGGATGGGCCTAAAAGCTGGCAGTATTGATAACTTTAGCGATCACGGCATGAACTTTTATATTGCTAATTTAGAAATGTACGCAAGCAGCAAAGAAAATAGTCAAAAATAAAAAATCAAGAGGGTCGTTTAGGCCCTCTTCTTTTGACTAATTATTAGTATGCAAGTATTAATGATACACGAATTTACACCACAAATGACAGATGTTGACGTAAGCGATTATGAAGTAATTACTTATGACGACGGTTTAGAAACTCAATTATATTATAGAGATATGTTTCCTAACAAACGTAAAATATTTTTTATCTGTCCGCATTTTATCGAACAAGGTCGTAACGGCCCTGGAGAAAAGTGCATGACAATAGAAGACATAAAACTATTAATTGACGAAGGATTTGAAATAGGTGCTCATAGTAGTTCGCATACTCCGTTAGGTCATATGGACAGCCTACCTGCTAAGGTATCGTATATGATGCACGATACCGAACAATGTATTAAATGGTTTAAGGATAAATTAGGTTTTCAACCTAAGAGCTTTTGTTTTCCCTACAATGATGATTGTAAGGATGTTTATCGTGCTGTTGTAAGAAAGTACGGATTTACTGAGTTTTATGGGAAAGAGAGAACACCAATTGAAAGGCTTCTGCGTAGCTAACACCTATTTGTTTTCCACGTTGAGCTGCTAATATTTTCATGCTCTCAACTGATCGTGCATCAGGATAATCATATATTTCTGACTCATACATTTCTAATGCTTCTTGTTTAAGGTCTATGAGAGATGTAACATCATTAAACACATTTGGATTAAAGTTACCAAACTGCCCAAAAGCCCACTCAGTACTTGCAGGTATCTCACACATTAGTAATTTTTTAACTGTGCTTTCTGGTTTCGGGCGACAAGCAATCAATACACACTCGCTCAACAGTCTATGATCTTGATGTGCATCTCCGTTAAAATGAGTATATACTATATCAGGTTCTAAGTCTTGTATTAGCCTGTTAACACGAAGCTGAGTTTCGTCTCTAGCCATTCGTGTATCACTTTGGTCTTGTATAATACTTTCAACATTTAACATATCGCATATTTGTGTAAAGGTATGCACACGTTTACTTTGCACATCTGCGCCTGGTCGATTGCCTCGGCACATACTTACTACAAAAACATCGTCACCTTGTTTAACATGACTTGCTACAGTACCAAGTGGTCCGTAGCTTTCGTCATCTAAGTGCGCAAATATAAATGCCACTCTCATAGCATATCCTTAATGATATCATTAAGCTCGTACTTAGGTTGGTATCCTGTTATAGCACGTATCTTATCTGTATTAGGAACTCGATATCTAATATCTTCAAATTCTTTACTAAACACTTCGTGATACGGTATGTGGTTGATACGAGAGGATGATCCTGTAAGTTCAATTACACGTTCAGCAAGTTGATTCATAGTAACTGGATTGCTGTTACCAATATTAAAGACTTCGTTTGGATGTTCACTTGCTTTAACTAACATTTCTACAGCATCGTTAACATGACAGAAACTGCGTACTTGTTCGCCATCACCATGTACAATAATATCTTCATTTGCTTTTGCACTTGCAATCATACGAGGCAGGACCATTCCCCAGTCGGGTAGTTGTCCAGGTCCTGAAATATTAAAGAAGCGTACAATAGTACTATCAAACCTACTTGCACGAATCATATGCTCGCTCATTAATTTACTTGTAGCATATGCCCAGCGCATCTTTGTACTCGGACCAATGCCTGGATTATCTGTTTCTTCAAATGTAGGACCATCGCCGTAGATTTCACTAGTTGAACTATATACTACTGGAATTTTGCCTACATCATCTAAGATAGGAATAATTTTATTTGCTAGTGCAATGTTATTAAAAATAGTTTGTTTAGGTTGCTTGTCACCTAACTCTACGCCAACAGAACTTGCTAGGTGATATACTTGATGCTTACGTCTAAGTAAAGTTCTAAATTCTTTTTCGTTAATTGTATTAAGATCTGCTTCTACAAACTCAAACAAGTTTTTATAATCAGCAAACTCGTCCAAGTCAATTTTTGATGTTGACAAATTATCAACAACTGTAATCCTATTCCATCTCGTTTTAAGTAGACGGTGTATTAGGTTTTTACCTATAAAGCCGGCGCCGCCCAGTAGTAAAATGTTCATATATCTCTCCTAACGTGATAGTTTCTATTTCTATCGGTCTTAATTCAATTAGTGCTGCTACAACTTCGTCAATGTGAGCTATGTAGTGCTTCTTGTTTGGTTGTGTTGGTTTTGTTGCATTGCCGTTTACACATCTTTTAACAAACATATCATCATGCATGTCAGGACCGTACACACTTGGTATCCTGTAATTTACATAGTCGATATCACTGAACTCAAGGTATGTTTCCATCGCACGTTTAGCAATATTATAACAGCCTTGCGGAGTGTTGTCAAGATCAAATACGCCTTTTGAACTGGCATTTATGAACTTTGCTGTTGGACAAATCTGCATTGCCTTTCTAGTACCGTCAAAAATAATATCCATTATTCCTGTTGGATTGCCTTTAATATCTACTGTTGTGCTAGGACAAGCAAGATGATATACTCTATCACACTCAACCGGAGGCATGTGCCTTGCTATTTTAATTACTTGATGTCCTTGTTCTAACAAGCCACGCACTAGGTTACGTCCTATGAATCCATGAGATCCTGTTACTGCGATTGTTTGTCCCATACTTCACCGTCCCATCCTAAACGAATAAATCTTACACCAGGTTTGCTAACACCTTCAGTTACACATTCTAAAAATGTTTTTCTATCAGGCGGATCATACAAAGGTATATCTAATCCCTTCATTAATATATGATCGTCTTCAACTAGATGTCCTCGACCGCATATACTATAACAGCCATTGTGTCCGGCATTACAAAATACAACTGAGCCATGATGTTCTGCCCAACCTTTTACGTTCATTTTAATCTGTTCGTATGACTTGTAGATTACAAATCCTGCAACACCGTAGATAATTACTTTCTTGCCTTGACTTGCTAGTCCAGCAGCAATGTTAACCATGTTAGGTTCGCCAATACCACAGTTAATTACATTCGGTGCAAGAGGAAATCCCCACATGTCGCAGTGCAATAGATACACATCAGGATTATCTGCTAGGAACTGATCAAGTGTTGCTCTCATCCTAGTTCTCCTAACAGCATATCTAATTCTTCTTGGCTTTCTATTTTCTTATAGTGCCATTTTTTAATATCGTACATGAAACTTTTTACGCCATGTCCTTTGTTAGTCTTACAAACTACTACATTGGGCTGTTCGTCTGATAACTTATAGAACACCTTAGACATTTCGTTATAGTTATGTCCGTCTATAAGTTTTCCTCTCCAGCCATAGCCTTTGAACATTTCGATAACAGGATCTACTGTTAGTACATCGTGTGTGCTTCCTGTCACTTGTTTATCGTTATAGTCAATAGTAAGGAATATATTTTTAATCTGGTTATGTCCTATAAACTGTATTGCTTCTAAAGTGTTACCCATTTGTAGTGTAGCATCTGTGATGTTTACCCAAACACGCTTGTTAGGATTTGCAAGTGCTATTCCAGTAGCAACACCTAATGCATTGCCCATAGTCTCCTCGCCGTAGTCTACAAAGTCAATCTCATCGTGTTTTACACCTACACCTAATTGCTCTATGTTGTCAAGCCATCCTAGTCTACGCCAGGTAAGATAGTATGCTTGTGCTCCAAATGGTTTACCGATTACAATAAAGTCATCTTGTGTTACAATTTCATTAGTAAACAAAAAATCAACATAGTCTATCATACTTAATGCACTTGGAATATGCGTTAGTTGTTGTTGATATGAATAGGTTAGCAGCTCTTGATGTATGTTCATTGACTCTCCAACATGTCCATTATTTCTTTCAGTTCAATTTCTATTTTGTCAAACTTTTGTGAGTTACGTCCAATCTTGTAACCTGCAAGTATTCTATGATCTATTTCTAATAGCTTGTGCATAAATTTCTTTTGTGTATAATAAGTGTAGTCGGAATAGATATCTTCTGTGTATCCTACTTCTGTTAATAATTTACGGTTTTTAAACCAACACTGATATAAATGATTTCTACTCTTATCATCTTCCTTTACAATCTCTCCAATAACTCTATAGTGCTCGTTATATAACGGACAGCCACTACATTCAAAACTAAACAATAAAATATATTGCTCTGTATTGCGTTTATAAAATTCTTCCGTATTATCAACAATTTCGTTTCGAGGAACAATCCAATCTACTAGGCGTTCAACTTCGTCATAGCCGTCAAATCCATTTGAAATATCATATGCTGTAATACTGTAAATGTATTTGTAATTAGGATATAATTTCTTTAAGTGTGCTAACAACTCTAAGTTACTAATAATAATTGTGTTACTAGGACTATGATACTGTTTAAGATAATTGTGTGACTCTTCATGATCAAAGTCGTCAACTGTGTGATTTGTTAGCGCAAATGACAGATTAGTATTTTCCGGAATCTTTGTTCCGAGAGGCAATCTTCCGCCATTCCAAGGACTGTTGGGCAAGCCATCGTAGACTTTTAATTTCAAGTTATACTTGTCGACTAGATGTCTATTACGTATCTCCCACAGTTTATACTGTGCGGCATATTTAAAGTATGGTACTTCAATAATCATTTAGTTTTTCCCTAGCTGCATGGCATATGTTGTCTAATAACCAATAAGTGTAGTACATATAATTTAGCACTTCATCAGTTAGCTCGTGAGGCTTACTGACTCGATAAAGTAAATCTTTCTGGCGAAGTTTATAATGTATGTAAGTATCTAAGAACTCTCTAGGTGTCTTAAGATGTCTGATATCATCATTGTGCTCTATAACAAAAAAGATATCAGGATCGTACGCATAGAACTTTTGCTTACTTCTATCGTAGCGTATCGAGTAATTATTAAAATTGTTTAACCATAATCCTTTCTTAAAGTTCTCTACAAAATAGTCTACAAGTCCATATAGCACTTGCTTGTCAAATACTAGTTCGTCAAGTGTATCTGTACAAGGACGATCAACTATTAAGAATTCTTCTAAAGGAGTATACCAAGGCAGTAGTTCTCGCAACTTTGCATAATAATGATCATACCCAATCTTGTTTTTTAGTTTAATATATTTTCCGTTGGCAAGGAAGTTACGATCATAATTGAAGAAGTTAGTTTCTGTTTCTGTAAAGCCTAACTTACGCATCTTAATCATGTGCTGCGGAGTTAGTTTTTGTTTGTAGTCATAGAGATTAAATTGATAGGGCTTATCAATATAGAAGTCATCGCAATCGTCTACGTGTGTTTGCACGTAGTCCAACGAGTTGATGAAAAAGTCTTTCTTATCCTGTGTAATGTTCTTTGTGTTTATTGCTTCTACAAATGCTTGTCTATCGTCAGGAACAATTTTAACTTTTTTATATTGCATGATACACTATAACACACTTATATGTCTCTGTCAAGTACACTGTTAATAGTATACTTTTCAGGATCAACTTCATACGATGCAAACGGAACCTTCTTAAGTTTTAAGTTAATTTGTTTTTTTATATCAGTTACTTTGTATTCTTGTTGCCTGTCAAGTAATCCGTCCTCTACTAAACGCCAATTTTCTTCTAACCAACAGCCATTAGTTTTCCATTCGTACCATTCAGTAGGTATATTATGAAAGAACTTCCAGTAGTCTGATGTTCGTTCTGTATGCACATAATGTTTTATAATAAAATTCACTGTGCTATCATAATTAAACTTTGCTCTATTATTATGTTGGTCAACAGTTCTAACACCTTGAATAACTTCAGCAAGGCTTTCTATTATATTAATAGTAAAGTATAGGCCCGTTGACTCCATTGGCTCTATAAAACTATTACTAAGACCTACTCCTGCAATTATATTTCCATTGTGTTCATATATGTTTTTATTGTTTCGTCCAGATGTCATTTTTACTGTGCTAATATCATCTGCGTCAACTGTATGTCCAAAGTACTGTGTAAGGTATTCAACAAACTCTTGCTCAACAGGAAACTTAGAACTATGAACATAACCTATACTAATTTTATCTCTTAGAGGTATGTGCCAAATATATCCGTTATTAGTTGCCTTCATAGTAGTGAATGGTTTCTTTTGTTTACACAAGTCTGTATACTTGCCTCTATAAACTAGTGCTTGATTGTTTTGTATTTTGTTTGTAAAGTCTATAAATTCAAAGTCAGGCAAGTCCTTTACTACTGCTCTAGTAAATCCACTTGAATCTATAATGATACTATCTTTTGTGTTTTTATTGTATTCAAAGAATTTGTCTATAATTGTTAGTCGTTCAAAATTGACAAATTTTTTATCTAGCACTTCTAAAATTTTTACTATATCAAAATGCACTGCTTGAACATTACTAAAATCAGAAAGAATACTGTCTTCCTCCATTAGTTCCATATTTACAGCGTGATCGTCTCTTCCGAACCCAAACGGATGATAAAAATGCTGGTCGGGGCGCACAAAATCTTCAAATCTAATACCTAGTTTAATTGTACCGTCAAGGTCACGTATTACTGCACGTTCGTCTATGTCTATCTTTTTTAAGAAGTCTAGTACACCTGGAGTAGTTGCTTCACCTACACCGATTGGTTCTGACCCTGGGCGGTACCAAGTAATATGATTAGGCAGATATTTGTGTAAGTATGCTACTGTAAGATATGCAGCAGTACCTGTACCAACTACTATAATAGGTTTCATCCTAGCTCCTTTAATAATATATTATAGAACTTATCATTCCTGTTAGTCTTTTCATGAATATTTTGTGCTAAATGATAGTTAAGTATTCCAAACACAACAAACACAGGCTTATGACTAGAAAAATACTCTGCAAATAGTTTTGCATGATCGATTACACTTGTATAAAATAATACTCGTGTAAGTGTATCAATAAATGTACTGTATCCGTACCAACTGTAAACACCTGTACTAAATTTCAATTTGTAATATAATGTAGGTCTACTTGACTGTAATGGATCAAAACTTACATCATTTAAATCATTAAACTGTATACTTAGACTGCTTGCATCAATAAATGCATCTTTATGTTTCTTATAATACTGTATTAATTTATCAGCAAGTTTTTCTTCGCCAAAGTCAAACAGCCTTTGAATACGTATATCTAAATTACTAAAGTCTAATGTAGGAACTTTAATTGATTGTAGTTGTTTAATGCCTTGTTCAAGATTTTTAGTACTACCTTGTACTTGTCTTTCTGGTATGTGCTTTCTAAATAGTTTTATGTATTCTTCCTGCACATCAAGTTGTATTTCGTCTTTAGGGAAGTATGGATTGCCATCTACTGTTGCATTTGTATTATCTATTACATGATTGTTAAATTTTATTTTAGTTTCTGTAAATGTATATGTACTAGACATAACACTCTCATACAACTCTCTTGGAAGTAAGAATATACGAGGAGTATGAACATACCTGTAGAATACGTTACTAAAGTCATCATAAACTATAACTATTATATTCTCATCAAAATATAATTGCGGAATATTATATTTGTATAGTTCATCACTTTCGATTGTGATTAACTTCTGCCTCATTAGGATCCCATTTATCTCCGTAATAGATGCTGCAAAATTTATGCTCGCATTTCAAACAATTATTAATTTCATACTTAGGTTCTAATGATTCATTTACGTTGTACATTTCGTTGCGATCATATAAAAAATCCATATCGCACCGATAAATTTTGCCATTGCTTCCCATAAGTATTGCGTTCTGTCCTGCACTACAGTTATAGTCTTTGAAGTTTAAATAACCTCGCATAGTTAAGTCTTCGAATCCGTACTTGTGTTCTATACCGTTTTCGTCTACTAGCAAATAAGGATCATGTGTGTCTGTAGTGATCCAATCTTTATATTGTGAGTTGAGGAACCATTCGCTTTCCTGTAAGATAGTTCTTACATACAGTGGTATATTTGTTTGCTGTAATATTTTAATTTGCGCTAAGTGTAGATTAAGATTTTCTTTAGTAATCATATAAGTCATACATTCGAACACAGGGTGTCCGTGTGTTTCGATTGACATTAAATAATCTATACGGGGTTTAAGTTCTGATATCTTACAAAACTCTCTATGGTAACTAAAGCTAAACACAAAATCGATATTGTGCGCTATTAATTTTTCACAGTTTGTTTTATACTCGTCTAGTTTCCAAAACATTCCGTTAGATTGTATAAGTGTCTTAACTGTCTTGCCTGGAAATAGTTCGTTCAACTCAATAATATAGTCTACAAGTTTAGGATGACGAGTTGGCTCGCCGCCGTATAGGAACAAGAATATTTCATCCTTGTCGATATTCATATTACGTATAACTTGCTTGTACTTTTCAAACATTTCGTCTGACACTGGCTTTGCTTTATTATCGTGAAAACAACAATAAGAACAATCAAAGTTACACTTATCGGTAGGCTTAAATTCAATAACAAACTTATCAGTATATTCTTTAGAGATAAGAGACTTAAATTCTCTACGTGTAAATTGTCCTTCAATAAAGTTTACAAAGATATAATCGTCATCCTGTGATGCATATTTGTCATATAGACTCATTTTACTTCCTCTAATATTTTATCACAGTAGTTGCAGTTATCACAATCACCACCGCAGTTTCTAATCTCATTTTTCCATTTAATTAATGTAATAGGATTTAACTTATCCTTTAACAATTGGTATTCAGAAAATATTTCGTCGTTGTTTACAATACCTTCTACTATCTCAACTGCTGTTTTAAACGTACCTGTTGTATTTCTACCTTGCAATTTATATATGTCTATTACATCTAAGTAATGATCAAACTCACTGCGTAGGGTTGGGATACTGTTACGCTTTAATAACAATTCTATTGGACCCCACTTAACTGTTTTACAAAACAGGTTGGCATCATACTTTCCTATTTTAACTAGGTAGTAGTGCTTGTCTTTTAACTTACAGTTAGTAGCACAATCGCCGTAGTTAACAACAGTACCAAATCTTCTATTGCCCTTTATTTCTTTATACAAATCGTGATTGTGAATAATCTCGTCATGTATATAAATGCAGTCGAAATCATCAAATTCTCCGTCACGTACTTGCTCGTATGTGGGCAAGTTGATTACAGTATTTTTAACTTCAAGTCCTAAGTCTTTCAATACAAGCCAACTACGATCAGGTACAACAACAATGTCAACTAATTGTCTATTAGCTTCTATTGCAGTTTGTACTTTAGATAACAACATATCGTCTTTTTCAAATACATCATTAAAAATAACACATACTTTGATGCCATACGTTTTTATTTCTGCTAGAAACTCTTTGACTTGATCTGCAGGCGTAGTAACATTTGCTCCGTTCATATCCTTAGTCTCTATTTCCAAAAACCCAGGATCAATATAAACTTCGTTAATTACTGCTGCATGTTTTTCAAACCATGTTGTATCAATAGCATTATTACGAAATATTTCAACGTGGTTAATGGGAAAGGAAAATCTTTTATCAAATGTCATCCCAGAACCCCTTATGATTATCTTGTGTAATATTTAGTACGTGCTGGGCATAGGCCAAATATTTTTTGTACATCTGAGGGAAGAAGCTTTCTAACCTCCAGAAACTGCCGCTGTCTATAAACCCGTCATAATGAAATGCTATTGTACTAGGTACAAGTTTGCTTTTAGGATAGTATGCTCCTATCTCTTGATGTACTATTTTAAGATCACTACTGTTTATATTCTGTGAAACTAGTATGTCTGACTGTTTAAGATATGTGTTTTCGTTATAGTTAATATTCCATATATGTTTATTAGTATTATTAATAACACTTATCCAGTTATAGTATAACGGATGATCTACTGTTCCTATATAATCTTTTTCAAATTCTAATATGTTATCAGGAACTTGTTCTACCAATACACTATTATCAGATAGCTGTAATGTAGATATATTACGTAACACTAATACATCAATATCTAAATATATAATCCTATCATACTTTTCTAATAGATTGTGCAAGTGTGAAAAATAATAACAACAATAATTACGTAAGAAATAATTAATGCTATCGGGTTCGACATCAAACCTACAGTCTGTTATAACATTTACATCGTATGTTTCAAGTTTATTAATAACTGATTGGCTAGGATGTCTGTTAGTAAAGATGCCACAGTAGATATCTACATCAGTTGAAGATTCTCTAATACTCTTTGCCAACAGTACACTCAATGCTTCGTACTGAGGCTCATTATTACTGCGTTCTAAAGAAAATACTATTGCTGTATTCATAGTTGATTATCCGCAAAGTTCTTATAGTCAGCTAATGTTGCATTTAATATTTTAACTGTTGCAGGAAAGGCTACACGATTTTCACTACAAAAATCTTTTGTGCAAGATATCACATTTTCTTTTGTAAAAACTTTTAATTGCTCTGGTGTAGTATCAGTTGTTAGTTTTATTGTGCCGCCTTGATCACAAGATACTTTTAAAATATCTTCTGCTATAGTATACTGTCTAGTAGTACAAAATGTATTGTTTAGATTTAATGGCAATGCGTCTTCAGTAGCATTTACGTTAAGTGTCTGTACTCCGTCTGAGATATATAATGTTCGACGATCTAATTCTTTCATTATTTGATTTTGTGTTTTTCTACCAACATTGTACAATTCTTTGAAATGCTTTATACCTTCTTTGTCTGGAAGATTTGTCTTGTTGTCTAACTCACTTTTTACATCAACTGCAATCCCTTCATTAAACAATGTAATAATATTTGTTTCAAAGTCATTCCAAACCTTTTTACTGCGAGGTATAATAGCACTTACTAAAACATTTGTTTTCTTATTCCATAGTTTTACTTTTTCTAACCATTCATAAAAGTCTACTTGATAATAGTGATAAGATATTGAAACAATATTTTCAGGCTTACCATGTGTATCTACTTGTTTGATTTTATCTAAATCTATGTCGCCGTGAGTAACTAGAAATATTGCAACATCTGGATTTTCTTTAGTATTATAACACAAACTATTAAAGTAGTCTATGCCTCTCGGATGTAGTGTGGGTTCACCGCCAAATAACAATATGTTTCCGTTAGTTACTACTTCAGGTAAAAGATTAGCTATATGATTATCTAGTTCTATTTTATCTTGCGGATGATGTAGTATTGCTTTGTCTTTTTTAATTGTTTGCATAAAATCATATGCTGTACAATAATGGCAAGACTTTTCGCAGAACTTTGACACTTGCCAGTGTACTACAAGTTTATCTTTTGGCATATTAGATGTGACTGTAATCATATCTTTACCGTAAATTCACACGCTGCGTATTCTGCAAATTTTGGCGTTGTTAAGTCCGCACCCATAACTACGATGTTAGTTGTTATATTACTACTATCTGTACAAGCATTACGAGGACACGTTATAGCAGTGTTGTCTACAAAGTGCTTTACATCTTCTGCTGTAGTATTAAGGTTAATTTCTATTGCTTCACCAACACCACATGCTCTTTCAATATGTCCTGCAATTAAATTAAACTGTCTTGTTTTACAAATACTCTTTCCAGGTATTAAAGGTATTTGCGGAGTGAACTTTGCATTTGGTACTCTTAACTTTGTTGTGCCGTCGTCTAAGTTTATACCGTACTTTACGTTTTCTCTTAATGGTTCGTTTACACCAAACTTCTCATCTATAATATCTAACAGATCTTGAAAGGCTTGTATAACGCCTGTATTAGGCTCTCCAGTAATTGGATCTAGCTGAGGCTTCAATTCAAATCTAACTCCAGTGTCCATAATCTTTTGCACATTTTCTCTATACTGTGCCCAGACTTTTTCTTGCGGAGGTATTAATCCTGTAACGTAAAAGTTAGGTATACATTCTTTAAACAGTTTTACCTTTTCAATCCACTCGTCGAATTTAACTTGATAGAAATGATAAGATACACACACCATGTAATTCTTTTTATCACCCGGATCTATACTACGTATCTTTGCTTCGTCAATGTCGCCATGAGAAACAAACAACAAGTTAGTTTCTGGGTGACTGTCTCTACACATCTGGTTAAAGTATTGTATACCTTTAGGGTGCAACGACGGTTCGCCACCGTAAAAACATACATCGCCTTTAGTTATAATTTGCGGAATAAGTTTTGCAACATGATCGTCTATTGCAATACGCTCTGGCGGTATATCAAATACTGTGTCCTTTGCTTTTAAACTTTTTAAGAATTTGTAACTTGTGCAGTAATGACAACGTTTTTCACAAAACTCTGTTACATCCCATGCAATGCGAACAAAGCCGTCGTCGGCATGATGTGATGATTTAATTTTAATCATTTAAATCTCCATCAAAATATTCATCAAGTGCGTGAGCATACTTGTCGTATGTAAGATCAACACCAAGTATAGTTGCTTCAGGAACCCACTTAGCCCAAATACAAAATTCTGCATTACAACGTAGTGGCGGCTGATATATAAATTCGCTTAGTTCTTCTCGGTTAGTGTTAGGAGAAAGAACTTTCTTTCCTCCTTGTCCGCAAGTGTAAACTATGTCTGCTTCGCTGTTAACTTCAAACTGTTTAGTATAGCAAAAAGTTCTTCCAGGCTCTAAAGGTATGTTGTTGCTTATTCTTATGTTGTTAATTAACTGTTTGTTATTCTTATCATCTTCAATTGTTGTTTCTCTTACAACAAGATCAGTAGTTAAGTCTCCGCGACCTTTTGTAGTTTTAACATAAAGTTCTTTCATATAGTTTAAACCTCGCTCGTCTGTACGTAAAGTTTGACGGCATATCTCAGGTTTAATCTCTATTGGGATTCCTAATTCGTAAACTCGTTCAACATAGTTTTTAAATTCTTCCCATTGCTTTTCTTGTCTAGGTATGACTCCAGAAAACAAAACATTGTATCCTTTGTCGTTTAGTTTTTTAACACCTTCAATCCATTTGTCAAAACGATCTCTAACTTGAATCATATGAAACGAAACAACAATCATATGTTCTTTTTTATTACCAGGATTTAAATCTAAAAGTTTATCTGTATCCCCGTGTGTCGATAACAGTACACGGAAGTCTGGATTGTCTACAGTCTGTTCACATATAGAGTTGAAATACTCAAACGCTTTAGGATGCGCAGAAGGATCTCCACCTGTAAAAAACACATGGCCTTTTTTAATAACTTTAGGAAGTAAGTCTGCAATTCTGTCGTGTGTTGCTAATAGTTCTTCATCATGATGTATTGCTTTTTCCATTCCTATTTTTTTAACACTTACAAGAAAGTCTTTGCTTGTGCAATAGTGACAATTAAATTGACAGTACTTAGTTATACACCAATTTAGTGCAATATAATCCTTTGGGATATTTGTACTAAACTTAATCATGTTGTGTTATCTCCTCTATGCTATTTGCAAAGAATGTTTTATCATTTAATACCGCAGCACTACTTGGGCATTCTTGTTTACAAGATATACCTTTAGGTTTAATAAAATCATCAAAGCCATCAATATCATTAACAAGGTCAACACCTAATCCATTAACTTGGCATTCGTATTTTAATCTACAATTAGCGTCAATAAGGTACGTTCTATTCCTACATATCTTATGTACGTTACTTAGACCTTTTGGAAAATATGCATTGTATTCACTGCGTAAAATATTAAGTTCTTCGTTGCCTGTAAAGTGCAAGTCTTGTACGTGGCAATCTTGATAAACAAAATCACTAAAGTACTCTTGTGCTTCTACCAGTCCTCCACGTTTGCCTGTTTCTTTACTAACAAAGAATTCAATTTGTGTGTCGCAGCCTAAATCTTTAACACGTTTTAGGATGTTCCAATTGTGTTCCCATGTACTAGTGTCATCTGTTATAACTTGACATACAACAATGTTAACTCCGCGGTTGCGCAAACGTTCTATATTATAAAAGTATAAGTCCTCGTCTGTTTGTCCAGGATGATAACTAAATCCTAAGTAGCAACGTTTGTTACCTTTTTCAATAAACTTATCGTATACCTCTGGCTTATTATTTCCGTGTGTATAGATAATAAGATGTTTACTTTCATCGTCCTTATACTTTGCACAATATTCATTCCACCAGCTGAATACTGGTTTAAAGAATGTACTTTCGCCACCTAGTAGTATAACTTGTAATGGACCTTCAACTCCCATTATCTTTTTCCATACTTGTTCTTTAGCATCTGTTTTTGCACCAAAGTATCTTGGGATAGGGTTGTAACAATAGGAACAGGCTTTGTCACAGGTATACAACATCTCAAATTCAATTGAAACCATATCATGAATATAACTATCACCTGACATTGTTTGCTTTATCATACTACCCAGTTCTCCATTCCGAAATAACATTTTTTATATGGACATGTTACAGTTTCGTATGTATTTACAAACTGTTCCATTGATACTCCGTCTTCGTCTTTCATTAGTGCATTAAAGCAAAAGTATACTTTGTTGTCTTGTATATGTATCATACGTTTCTTAATATTGCACTGTATACCTATACTATCAATATTGTGATACCATACTTCATAATTACGCACTCCGTTAGCATGTGGACGAAAATGATAATCTTCTTGTACTTCGTAAAATAATGCTTTATCTGCTATTGCTTTTAGCTCTATATTGTCGCTAAAATCGTCTAGCTTATCATTAATAATAGGACAGTATTGCACCTTTTCTTTAAATATCTTTTTAAGAATACTGTATTCCACATCTGGTGCATCTGCCATAAATGCTATTTCGCTTATATTTAATCCTGTAATATTATGTACAAATTTACTCAATTTCATTATACTACTATGGTAACTTGCATTAATGTTTATACGTTTGTCAATAGTTTTTAGCACACGTCTGCTACTTGCATTTGTTTGTAATGTAGTAGATATACCTTTGTTAGCTAAGAAGTCCGTAAGGGCTTTACATTCGGGGTGCTGTGTTGGTTCTCCACCATATATAAACACACTAGGATCGTCAATAGTAGACAGTAGTTTTTCAAATGCATCGAAGTCAAATGGTATGTGTTCAACGTTGTTATTATGCAAATCACTACAATACCAACAGTTAAAATTACAACGCTGAGTAAGTCTAATTTCAATTCTCACGTTTCTTCCTCAGCTTTTTATATGCGCCTGTGTCACAATAGCACATATAGTCTTTGCAATATACTTCTTTTATTTCCAATCCTTCTTGTATAGTTTTTTCATATGGATATTCACAACCGCTTATTACTTCGCCTGTGTATCTTATATTATACTGATTGATTGTACAAAGTGTATGATACATAAAAGGAACAAATCTTATTTCATCTGGATCTAGTCCTAAATCTGTATCGTCTATAGGGTCCTTAATGGCATAAAAATTTTTAACATCTCTGCTGAGTTTGTGTACTTCTTTATATTTTTCTGTGTGCCATTGTGTAAACATATATTTGTTACTTGGTTGTTCACGTACACTTTCAACTCGAAATAATATGTTTCTTTCACTACACCATTTAGCATATTCATATGTATCTGTCCAATTGTTGTCGGTTGCAAATATACATGCTTCGATGCTTCCTGTGTACATCTCTAAGTTCTTTTTTACTAAATCAGGATTACTACTTTCGTGCCAACTACAGATTATTTTAACATTGTCAAACTGTTCTAGTCCTTTTAAATGTTTTCCATTATAATTAAGGTTAGCATATATTTCCACTTTAATACTACTAGGTATACTTTGTATAAACTCAATACACTTATCTTTTACTAGTAAAGGTTCGCCGCCTAACAAATTTACTACGACTTCAAAATGTGGATGTTCTTCTACAAAATCATTAAGAGCTTTTATAGTTGCATAAAATACTTCGTCATTGGTTAGAGTATGATTGTCTAACCTATCAAGAGCATAACAATACTCACAACGGTTGTTGCACTTGAGAGTAATCTCAAAGCCAAACCATACCGTATGTTTCCTGTGAGGGTTAAACTCAATCAGTTCCATTAAGCTCTTCCTCAGTTGGATTTAATATTTTAAGTTGTTTCAACAATCCGTCGCAGTTACATGCCTTGTGCGGACATATCATAGGCTTTGTTTCATGTATGCGAGCAAAGTAATTAGGGTCACGTATTAAGTTACTGCCGTCGTTTACTCTATCTTTACAGAACTGTACTACGTTGCCGTATACATCAACTTCATAATTGTTATTCCAACAATGCATACCTGTAAACACTGTCATGCCGTTATGAAATATTTCATAGTCATTAAATAATTGATCATCGTATACAAGTTCCTTTGGTACTTCTGTTTCTAAAAACTTAAAGTATTCCCAAAACTCAGGACGGTAATGAAACAGTTTACGACTGCTGTGTGTGTACAAGAAGTGTGGATGCACTTTAACACCCATGTCTAATAACTTGTGTATTGTATTTTTAATCTTTTCCCATAGCGTCTTGTCGTGATGAAGCATCACATTAACTTTAGTTTGTATTCCTCTGTCTAATGCACTTTGTACATTACGGAAGAACAAGTCTTCGTCTACGATATCTGCTGGATGATAACTAAACAAAAATGCAACATTGTCACGTTTAGGCATTTGTGTAAGGTCTTTATAGCCATTAGTTGTTACATATATTTTTTGATTGTTTTCTAATGCACTTACCTTATCTATAATATAATCAAAATGGGGATGCAATGTAGGCTCGCCGCCTAACAGTCCTAAATTAAAACTTAGCGGGCTTCGACTAAATGCTTCTACACAAGAGTCAATAAGCTCTTTGCCCATCAGCTTACCCCATTTATCTCCATATTCATTACGAGCATAACAATAAGAACAGTTAAGCTGACAGATAGTTAACGTGTCCCAATGTATGTTTAGGTGATCCGGATCTTGTTGTACGTGATGTTGTTTTCTAAATTCCATAATACTTGGGTGACTCCGGGAATGATATATTGTCTCCGCCATCTGTTGTTTGTACAAAGAATACTTTGCTTAATGGCTTCTTAGTTGTTGCACAATTTGCAACGTGTGATACAAGTTTATAGTCATTGTGAATATGACTATCGTTTGGAAACTTCCAAGTTTCGACTAAACTTCTTCGCATTATAAACTGGCTTAACTGCATGTTAGCAGCATCAATTTCAAATGATCCATTGTCCTTAAACTGTGTAGTTGTACGCATAATAAAGTCATCGTTGTACGTAGGATAATGATTGCCAGCAATAATATCGTTATCTAGTAACGGCATTACAGTATCAAAGAAATTAGGAAGTAAGTAGTCGTCATCCTCTAAATAATAAATGTGTTCGCCTGTTGCTTGTTGTAATAAAAATCTATATACCTGTGAGAGGTATGGCATTGCTTTGTAATGATAGGTTACCTGAGGATGGTTTACTTCTGTAATGTCGTCGCTGTCGTTATTAACAATCACTTCTACACCTTTAGGTATTTGTGCTAATACTGATCGCAAGGCTCTTTCAAACAATGCAGGCCGACAATGTGTTAACATTAGTATTGATAACTTAGTCATAAAACCCTTCTCTATAATAATTAACTTCTAGTATCTTGTCTCCTTGTTCAGAAAACAATTCTGTTTCTTTTAGGCTCTTGTCTATACCGTCGCAGATATAATAGTGTTTACATTCTCTACAACTATCATTTTTATAATAGTTTAACATTCTATCATCAGCAGCAACGGTATAACTTTGCTTTAGTTTTTCTTCGTCTGTATATGTTTGACTTACGTCTACACGCTCATTATAAAGAGCTCTGTTCCAATCATACAAATCATATACGTGTTGATATACGTTACATACATAACGCTCGTATCCTTTCATATAACAATAAGGAGTAAACCTTACGTTAATGTATTTAACCGTGTCTTTTATGCTGTCAATTGTTTTCTTAATAGAGTCTGTAAGCTCTTTATAAGGTACATCACGAAACTCCCTATTGTCTAAGTTATATTTTATAGCAATAAAGTTTACTTCTAGAGGCTGTATACGTTTGATAATGTCAGGGTAATATGTAGGCAAGCCTTCATAGTTAATATCATAAACTGTGCAGTTAATTCTAACTACTACTCCTAGTTGATTTGCGTTGTCTATTGCTTGCAGTATCTTATCAAAAGATCCTTTGATGCCTGTAATAGCATCGTGTGTTTCTGCATTGTATCCGTGTAAGCTGAATAGTATTTCTTTTAGTCCGTGATCCACACTTTTCTGCAGGAAGTCTAGTTTACTAAAACGTCCTCCGTGACTTAGTGTTGACACACGCATACCTTTTTCACGACAATAATCAAGTATATTAAACCAATTAGGTTCTACTGAACTTTCGCCTCCGCTTAAATCAATCTCACGGATGCCGTAATCATAAATGTAGTCTACACGTTTAAGGATTGTGTCAAGCGAGTCTCGCTCTGTTAGGTGCTCTTTATAATAGCAGAACTCGCAGCGATAATTACAAAGCGGACCTGTATCAAGTCTCGCTCTTTGGTTGAACTTTGTATCGCTGTCAACTTTTATTCCTGCTATACTAAATCTTTGAGCTGATGTCATCGTCTTCCCTTAGCCACACATCGTCGTGTTCGATGTCATAAAGTCTTGCTGCCAATCCTTTATCTATTTGTGGGGCTTCGATGATTAACTCTTTACCATAGAACTTGCACTCTGCAACGAACCTTGGAGAGCAATCAACTAGTTTGGTGCTTTCTTTATGTGTATAAATGTAAGCACCAAAACTATCCCACAAGTCCGGAACTGGTACAAGTCTAAGTTCTACTCCATCTGGCACATCAATTACTTGATCTGTTAATAACATAAAACTATCAAACCTGTTTTTATGCTTATCTACAAGATAATCAAATTCATCTCTATGCATTACTTTACTATTAGACTTTGCATAAAACATACCAACATTAGGATGCTTTGGCTCTAGTTTCTTATATTTACTGAATAGCATACGTTTTTTATAAGGAACTGAGTTATCCATATCCTCATATATACGAGGATCTTGTAATAAGATTATATCGTCTCGGTCTAATCCTGGTTCTAAATTGCTGCACCTAAACACTAGTTTCTTATTAGCAAATAGATCTGCACCTTCAAATCTCATAGAGCCATTTGTTATAAGCAATGTATCTGCATATATAACAAACGGTTTGAATTCAAAATATGTATGATCTTTGAATTGTTGTAGTTCTTCTTGTGTAAGATCATACTTGTCGTCGATTGCCTTAAAGAACATCTCTTTAGATGTTCCGTCAGAAATTAGTATACATGCATCGATACCTTTTACGTATCTAAAATGCATGAAGTACTCGATCATCTCATAAAGATGTCCGCTTATTCCAAAGTGTGGTTGATATGCTGTAGTTAATGTGACTCGATAGTGTCGTAAATTAACTAGCGCGGATCTCTGCAAGTGTAAGTGGGTCATAGCCTAGTTTCTCAAATAAGTTCCAAGGTGTGCCCATAATATTATCAACTGGTAAATCCTCAACGCCGTCTGTTGACAAATTGACTAATGCAAATGATGCTGCAAGGGTATTCCAATCAGTAACTTGTTGATCAGTTGTAGGCACATTGTCTATAATAACATTATTTTCAAATTGTGTCAACCAATTGTTTACTGCATTAAAATCTAAGTATACTCCTGCATCAATGTCACCGATCATTAATGATTCGTTTGCAATCATATCTTCAAATTTAATTGTTGTGATTGAAGTATCTTGTTTTAGGATGGCAGAATTATAAAGTGCAATATAGTATTTCAACATATGATCACTATCAGATATATCAATTTGATCATTAGTAAAATTTGCAATACGTTGATGCAATGCGAACGACACTGACGGATTACGAGTTATATTAATCGCTATAACATTGTCTGAGCCAATTGCTGTTCTTATACGTTGAATAAATTCAATACTAAATGCACCTGTAATAACTTGGTAGTTGTCTGTGCAGGCATTGTATTTAGATACAATATCATCAAACTCGCTAGGGTATTTCAAACTAGCATCTGATGGTTCATTTTCAGGCAACCACTCTAATACAGTCTGTGCCTTATCATCGTCCGTAGCACCAATTCCTACATGATTCATTAGATCATAATTAATACTAGTAAATTTATTATAATAATGATTTTCGTATTTTGTAGTTCTAAATGATTCTTCAAGAGCTATCAGTTTACTGTAAATAGCATGGTTAGCAAGAATTTCCTCATCAGTATAATTTTCTGCAGAAAAGAAAGATTCATCATCAATGCTTGCTGTAATATTATTACCATCTGGATCATATACAATCCAAGGATCTTGTGTAATGTCGACTCTGTATCCTTCAGGAATAGACCAGTCGTTTAGTTTTGCCTGAATTTGGTGTGCAATAAGTTTTTTAGCTATTGCTTCACTTCCTGATATGATAACTAACTTAGTCAATGTTATCTCCTTAGATATTCTTCTACAACATTGTTAACTGCTTCTCTATCTTCAGGATCTTCAAGCATTTTTAATTTGTTAACAATATCGGTGTATTCTTTCTTTTGTGATTCGATACTCTGCACTTTGTCTCGTAAGTTAATATAAGATTCTAAATCTTCTATAAGACTCATATCACCACTTTCGATTACTTTAATATATTCTTCTTCTTTGTTTTCATCAGTTATAAAAATACCTTTAGCAGCAAATTTATTATTAAGAATCATAAAACTTGCAAAATCAACCATATAAAAAGTTAAAAGGTCGTCACCCATTACGCCTCGTGCTTTGTTTTTAAGTGCCATAATGGCTCTGCCCGCATAAGTGTCTGCGTTGATGCCCTCTATTTCTCTATATTTTTCTTCGCTCATTAGTTTGTCTCTTTTTGTTTAGTAGTTACAGTTACAGGTACATGCATAGTTACAGTTACAAGTACAATAGTTACAGTTACAAGTACAATAGTTACAGTTACAAGTACAAACAGCACCAGCTGCTTGAACTTTATCAATAATTGAATTTATTTCCGACGCTTTAATTTGTGCGGACAAATTTCTAATACCGCCTGTATAAGCAGGTGCATTCCAAGGTCCTAGTGTAACTTCGGCTGCGTGTTGAATATCTGTATTGGTGCCTGAACCAGGAGCACTCACTGTTCCAGGGTTAGTTGTGTAATCAGGGGCATATTCTGGAGGATTTATTGCTTCTAGTTGTGTAATAAGAGCTTGTACTTCACTGTCGTCAATTTTACCAGTAAATGAAAATCCTGCATTTGCGCCTCCGCGTCTGACACGTTCTTGATTTACAATAGTTGCAATAGCAGTAAACTTACTGGCCGCTATAGCACTTCCGGAAGATACATCTGCAACTGAATATGTAGCTGTATCGCCGCCAACTGTGCCCAGTGGATTGTTTTCAATAGTACCCATTTAAGTTCCCTTTATAATTCACCTTTGAGAAAATCTAAGTTTTCTTTAACTTTGTTTTCCTCAATAAACTTTTCATAATCGTCGACATCTTCGTCTGATGTAATAAACGATAATGTTGCTTCGTCTGCTGCTTTAGCCATTATATCTTGTTGATCACTATAATCACGCATTAAGATATCTTCAATTAACTTTCTAACGTCAATTCCCATTGCATTAGAAACAGCAATTAATTGTTCGCTTACATCAACTTCTTCTAAACTTCCGCCGTATTCGTTAACAATTTTTAATGTATTTAGAGCAATACCAAACGCATCATAAAAAATGTCACCAACACCCGAGTCGATAGCATCAATTTCTTTGACAATGTTATTAAGTTGTTCAATTTTATTTACTAATTCACTCATCTTATTTCCTTTTCTTTAAAATCATGGAATTCTGGTGAATTCTCATAATTGCCATATGTTGTAACATTGCCCTCATCAGTATAATACGTCTTTAACTGTTTCCTCTCACCACAACCACTGCACATATCACAGAATAATTCACAGATAGGCACGGCTATAGCTTTATTTATCCAGTCTTCGCGGAACAAATCTTTTCCTGACTTTAGAAAATGTCTATCATCATTGTCTAATGTACTCCATGCAACTGAAGTAATTATTCTACTCGGATTAAATGTATTCGCTATTTTTGTAATATCGTTATACCAATGCTTTATGTTGCCTGCTTGTATAGTATATCTTAGACGCCATCGAAGTCCTGCTTTTGCTACGGCTCTTAGTATCTTAACCATATTAGGTGTACTCGGTGTTCCATCATGATAAATTCTATCTTGATTTCCTACTCCGTCAAAACTAATATCTATACTGAGTAGACGCATTTTATAAAATTCATTATCCATTACTTTTTTTAAAAACTTTGGACTTAAAAATTTTATACCATTAGTTGTCATATTAAAATGTACATTGGACTTTTTGCTCCAAGCGTATTCCATACAAAACTCAACGTTTTCCCACTCTAAGGTAGGCTCCCCTCCAAACAAGCAAAACAATGTCTGACTGTTTGGATCTTCTCGTTCTAGTACCATATCAACGCTTCGCATTATATCTTCTTTAGACATAATTTGAGGAGGTCGTCCAGGTAAATCTTCGTAGCAATACGTGCAGGCTAAGTTACATTTATTAGTAAAGTATATGACATTAACTCCTGAACCTTCAGGAGCAGGCTTGTCAGTCTCGTGTCCTACATAAAATTCTAACCCTGGGCCATTTTCGTATATACTAGCCAAAACTCTTTTTCTCCGTAGTTGGCGAGTTTGTCATATGTATATTTTCTTGGTACATATCTTTGGGACGTTCGGCTCTGCGGCGTTTACCTTCTGCAATGCAATGACTAATGTCACCTAAAAAACTAGCATAAGGTAACTTATAATTAAATAGATGTCCTCTTTCGTCTAACTCAAATCCAACATATTGACTATCAACTTTTGCTTTACCTTTACGTGCTTCTTCAATCTGCCTTTGTAACTCGTCTACTTCTAATACTTCTTTAGACTGTAGGTGTACAGGTTGATATTCTGCCTTATTAGGAACATCGCTAACAAGACTTCTTAATTTTTTTGACTTCTTTGCTTTTAACTCCGACATTCTGTACCTTCGCTTTCTACACCAACGTTTTCAATATAGTTTAATAGCAAGTCTTGGAATACAGGCTCATCTCTGCACTCACTAACAACACGCATAGCCTGTTCATAATAGATATGGAACAGTTCGCAAATACTATCTAACGGTTTATTATCATTCATAATTTGACTGTATGTACATCCTGCATTACAAACTTGATTTAAGTTGCAATCTGTACACTTATCATAGTTACGTGGATCAAATTCTTTTTGATAATATTTAAAATCATAGTCGTCGTCCATTTTCATAATCTTTTTACTTGCAAATCTAGCACAAGGATAAAACTCTCCTGAGCTCATTAGTACTCCGCCGTTTGCTCCAGCAAAGCAACCAAATGGTCGTTTACCTTTTACAAGTCCAAACAGTATATCAAGTATAGCAAGTCTTAAGAAACCAACTGAACAAGGAATACCTTGTTTAATCTTAGCAATCCAAGCATCAGCAAGTCTTGCACACTCTGTATGAAAATCAATTAAAGAATCTCTATCCCATACATCGTCACGTACAATACTAAAGTCCGGGTGTTCTATACCCCATTCTAATAAAAACTCAAAGTTTTCAGTCATGTCCTTTGTATTGCCAGGCCAGATCATAACCTTACAGCCATTTGTTAGACTTGTTATGGTATCACGTTTGTATTCGTACATGTCTAAAATGCCATTGAATAGCTCACCCGTTTCTGGATTTGTGTTTTCAAATAGCGGCAACAACGGACGGCTTTCGTTAGAACCCATACCGTCAAAACTCCAGCTAACACCTACTCCGTTTTCTTTTAGGTACTTTGCTTTTTCATCATCAATCATTGTTAGGTTAGTAATAATATTGATGCCGGCGCATTTTGGATCTGCTCTTAGTTTAGGTACTGCGTGAGTAATTAATTCCCAATTTAATAGAGGTTCTCCGCCAAAGAAACTTACGTGATACTGATCGTCACCTGAACGTTTCATTAGTGTATACAAGTATTCAATACCTTTATCAAATACTTCTGGTTCCATCCAAGTAGGTCTATTTGCCACGTAACAATATGGACAACCTAAATTACATTTTTCTGTTACTGATACTTCTAGTGTAAACATTATGCTGTGCAACTCTCCGCTTTAAATTTATCTTCTAGTGTTGGAGCCACATACGAGTTCTTAGCAACCCTTAGTGCATGGTGTACAATTTCATTTGTCTTAAACACTTTGCATGTTTGCCAGTTTGCTGTGTGGTCACTCCACTTATCCCAATAATCTTCTTTTTCTGATTTTTCGTATGTTGCTGAATTACATTTCATACAGAACATTGCATCACAGTTTAAACAATCAAGTGGTTGATTTTTAAGAGCATCTTTATACTCTGCGCTCTTTTCTGCAATCAATGCGTCAATGTCTTCAACTTCATGAATATTACCTAAGATATGATCATGTGAATCTTTATACATACATCCGTGGCATGGTGATATATCGCCATTTAAGTCAACTGAAATATAGTTGATTCCCGAAGCACATAATGCTCTACTTTGAGTAAACCAACCAAACGTTTCTGGCGGTAGGTTATTTTTATAAATGTATTTTGCAATTTTACCTAGTCCCACCTTTAGTGCTTCTAGCTTAGGCATAAACTCTTCTTCAGTTAATCTTGAATACAAATCAGGTGTTGGAAAGTAATTTTTATCTAATTGTATAACATCAAGGAACGCTTCAAATATAAGATGGAAATGATCTGCTGTAAGAACACTTTTCATCTTCATATTAAGTCCGGCTTCTTTAGCAGCTAGGTAGTTTGCTTTTACCATCTCACTGCTTGGGTTACCTGCTTTGTCTGGACGAGTAATATCATTAACTGCTTTACCGTCGTAAGAAACTTGCAAGCTCAGTCTTCCGTGTCCTAACACTTCGTTAAATGCTACTAGCTCTTTCAAATATTTTTTAAGGTACATGCCATTTGTGTAAAAGAAGAAACTGTAGTTAGGATCGTCTTGATATTTCTCCATAACTTCTTTACAAAATTGCCAGTTAATAAATGGCTCGCCACCCCAAAAGTATATTTCTTTTTTAGGATCTTTTATCTTATCCATTAACTCTTGTATGTTGTCAATTGTAACATACGTATTTTCTTCGAATATTGTTGAGAGCCCACACTCGAAGCCTTCCGAACAATACGTACAACCTAAGTTGCATGTACTTGTTACATTAAGATCAATTACTGCCATTGTTATCCTCGTTTCTATATTTTGTATTTATTTCTAAAATTTTATGCAAAAGCTCAACGTCAAATTGTTCGGCTAAAGCCTTAGTATCTTTAGGTAAGCAAGGTCCTGCAAACCCTCTACCTTCGTGTCCCGGAACGTCAAGATGACTTACTCCCATCATCCAAGGATTCATTTTTAAAACTTTTTTCAATTCTTCAAAGCTGACGCCAATTTCTTGTGTTATATCATACAAGGAATTCATATAGATTAGTTTTACTGCATAGAATGAATTAAATGTATATTTTGCAAGCGATGCAGTTTTGACATCAGTATATGTTACATTAGTCAAATCAACATCCGAATATTTTTCGTATATAGTATTTAACCGTTTACACTTGTCTATTTCTCCACCATATAAAACAAATGGTGGATTTATAAAATCGTTGTTTGCTGTTGCTCTTGACAAGAACTCAGGATTTAGTACTATGTCATAATCTTCTATGTGATGAGGAAGTATAGTAGATTTAACTACTGTTATACCCTCATAATCGAGCTCTTTGATCTTATCAAGTGCAGTTTTAAGAATTACATAATCTGTGTCATCTGACGGCGTAGGCAGACATACAAAAATTGCTTCTGGGTTTTCTTTTACAACATCCTCTATAGTTACATCGTTGTATGCAGGATCAGATACTAATTTAGTAGTATGCTGAAATCCGTTGGCTACTGCTTTGCCAACAAATCCGTAACCTATTATTCCTATCATGTAAGCCTCGCAAGTATTTTTGTATTTTTATTTATTATATGCTCTTATAATGTAGACGTCAACTGGCTTTCCATCATCTAAGGTTACATTAGATATTCTAATGACACTCATGCAAAAATAACATGACGGGTATGCGCAAATAACCGTTGATTTTTGTCAACATCTATTATACTATAGTATAAATAAAGACGTTAGTAGAAACCAGTAATGGTTTTCACTGATAAGCGACTTCGGCTTGTAAAAAAAGAAGGGCATGTCCTATGCCATACAAAGGTGACGCTGGAAGAGACCAGGGTACGTGACGAACCTTAGAAATCACACACACATATACATAAAGGAAATGAAATGACTACATTAATCGCAACGGCCAATACATTTGGCTTGCCGGGAATTGCGGCCTGGCTCAAAGAACTAAACGCAAAACGCATCCACAATGCAAAAATTAGACAAACAATCAAAGAACTTAATCAACTATCGGACTACGAACTAAACGATATTGGTATTGCTCGCGGTGACATCTACGGTGTTGCAACTGGTGATGATACGTTAGAACGTACACGTAGAAATACTGTAGATTCTAACACTAACC
>Ga0181600_10000584_pt1 | contig 27994 bp, 29 predicted proteins | sample 041ome_2_FD_132982 | JGI IMG/M metagenome (GOLD analysis project Ga0181600, IMG submission 132982) | Coastal salt marsh microbial communities from the Groves Creek Marsh, Skidaway Island, Georgia - 041406US metaG (megahit assembly) | ecosystem: Environmental > Aquatic > Marine > Intertidal zone... | reverse complement strand
CGATCGGCCGTGATGGCCACCAACGGTATGTGCGCCACATCGCACCCGCTGGCAGCCCAAACGGCCATCGACATATTGCAGCGTGGCGGCAACGCCATGGATGCCGCCATTGCCGGCGCTGTGATGCTGGGCATTGCCGAACCACATCTGACGGGTATCGGCGGCGACTGTTTTGTTCTGTACAACCAACCCGGCCAAGACACAGTGCTGGCGCATAATGCCTCGGGCCGGGCACCGGCGGCGGCCAATGCCGCCGATCTGCGCGCCCGTGGGCTGGATGCTGTGCCGCTGCATGGCCCCGAGGCCGTGACCATCCCCACAGCGGTGGCAGGCTTTGCCGATCTGGCACAGCGCGTGGGCAAATTGGGGCTTGATGCGCTGCTGGCCCCCGCCATCCACTACGCCGAACATGGCATCCCCGTGGCCCCGCGCGTGGCCTTTGACTGGCCCGAGGCGGCCAAATGCCTAGGCCCAACCGCCCAGCGCCACTTTTTGATTGATGGCAAACTGCCCAAGCCCGGCCAAATTTTCCGCGCCCCCGGCCAAGCCGAGGTGCTGCGGCGCGTGGCCCGCGATGGCGCCCGCGCCTTTTACGAGGGCGAAGTGGCCGCCGATATGGTGGCCGCGCTTCAGGGCTTGGGCGGCGTGCATACCGAGGCCGATTTTGCCGCAGCCACGGCAAACGCCAGCACCCCCGTGGCGGGCACCTATAAGCAGATGGAATTGGTCGAGCATCCGCCAAACGGCCAAGGCGCCACCGCAATTTTGATGCTGAACATCCTGTCGCATTTCGACATTGCGGGCATGGACCCTTTCGGCAGTCAGCGCGCCCATATCGAGGCCGAGGCCGCAAAATTGGCCTATGACGCGCGCAACCGCTTTATCGCCGACCCCGACCATACCACGCGCCTAGACCATATGCTGGCCCCCGAAACCGCGGCGCAGCTGGCCGCCCTGATCAACCCAAATGCGGCCATGGCAGCGGCGGCGCCCATCAGCGAATCGGTGCATAAAGACACGATTTACATCACCGTGGTTGACCGCGACAGAATGGCCGTAAGCCTGATTTATTCTATTTTCCATGGCTTTGGGTCGGGCATCGCGTCAGAGAAATTTGGCATTTTGCTGCAAAACCGCGGCGCGGGCTTTACCTTGCAAGAAGGCCACCCCAACGAACTGGGCGGCAATAAACGCCCGATGCACACCATCATTCCGGGCATGTTGCGCGAGAATGGTAAAATCGTGATGCCATTTGGCGTGATGGGCGGGGCCTATCAGCCCAATGGCCATGCGCGCTTTGTCTCGAATATGGTTGATTTTGGCATGGATCCCCAAACCGCCATCGATGCACCGCGGTGTTTCTCGGACAGTGGCATCATGAAGGTAGAGCGCGGCTATAGCGAAAAGGTGCGCAGCGAATTGGCCGATCTGGGCCATAAGGTAGAGGTGCCCGATGGCCCGATTGGTGGCGCACAGGCCATCATGATCCACGATAGCGGCGTGCTTGAAGGGGGCTCGGACCCGCGTAAAGACGGCTGCGCCTTGGGCTATTAAGCGGCTATGTAACCAAGTTTGGCACTGGCCCGCATGCGTGGGCCGGTGCCCCCCTACTCGCCCAGCTTGGCGTGCACCTCTTCCAGGTCGATCTCGCTGATTGGCATTTTGTTGCCGGGGTTTTCGAAATCATAGCGAAACAGCTGGAAATTATTTTAATAAATTTCATAGACCAGATGCATCGACAGATCGTCGAAATAGGCCTCGACCGGATGCGCGCGTTTGGGGCCATGCCCCTCGGATTCGTTAAAGCGCGGCACCTTGGCCAGATCTACGACATGCGGCGTTTCGATGGCCCCCAGCACCGTGGCCATGCCCGCGTTGAAATCTTCGGTCCAAAAAATGTGGTTATAGCACCCCCCATTATGGATGAAGGTGCTGATATGGCCCGACATTGCCGACCAATGGATATCGGGCTCCATCGGGCGACGCCAGCGTATGGTATCGCAGGCAAACAGCAAAAACCGGCGAAACGATTGGATTTGGTCGAATTCAAACCCATCTTCGGGCGCGCCCACCTCGATACCATATTTCTGCGCCAACATCGGCACTAGGTTCCCACGGTAGCACCGGCCGTTGCGCTGAATGCCGCAAATTTTATCGAAAAACGACGACAGTATCCGCGTGTAAGGGTTGCGCACGCAGGTAAAGGCGTAGCTGCGTTGCGCCTTTACGTTTTGCTTGATCAGCGGCTGGCTATCGGCCAAGGCCCATTTATGCAGCCCTTCTGTGGCATCGTGAATATCGCCATCGAAAAAGCGGCCATGGTCGGAATAAAACATAATCTGCCCAATGGTCGAGCAGGCGCATTTGGGCACCACCCAATACACAACGCTTTCGCTTTCGGTCATCCACGTGCCGGGAAATCCCATAAACCCAACCACCTCTATAAAAACACTCGGTCCCTTGGCTGCACTGGCCACAAAACCCTGAAAGAGGGCTGTTCAATCGCGCCCGGATCCCTTTTCACTAGATAAGTTGTACCAGTAAACAGAGGCTTCAGGCACCTGATGTCGAAAATCGCCTTCATTCTTTTGTGCCACAAAGACCCAAGCGCCATCATCAAGCAGGCCCAAGGCCTGACTGCGGCAGGCGATTATATCTCGATTCACTTCGACGCCCGCGCCCGGCCCGAAGAGTACCGCCAGCTGCGCGATGCCTTGGATGAAAACCCCAACATCACTTTCGCGCAAAAGCGCATCAAATGCGGCTGGGGCGAGTAGAGCTTGGTGCAAGCCAGCCTAAACGCCATCGAAAGCGCCATGCAGGCCTTTCCCCGTGCCACCCATTTTTACATGTTGTCAGGCGATTGCATGCCGATCAAATCGGCGCATTACATCCACCGTTTTCTTAACCAAGACGATTGCGACTATATCGAAAGCTTTGATTATTTTGAAAGCAATTGGATCAAAACCGGCTGGAAAGAAGAACGTCTTATCTATCGCCATTGGGTGAACGAGCGCACGCAAAAGTGGCTGTTTTACACCATGTTCAAGGTGCAAAGGCAGCTGGGCCTAAAACGCAGCATTCCGCAGGATCTGCAGGTGCAGATCGGCAGCCAGTGGTGGTGCCTGCGCCGCCAAACCATCGAACGGATTTTGGAATTTTCCAGCGCCCGCAAAGATGTGATGCGGTTTTTCAAAACAACATGGATCCCCGATGAGACATTTTTCCAAACTCTCGTGCGCCATCTGGTGCCCGAACGCGAAATTCGGGCCCGCACGCTGACCTTCTTGCTGTTCACCGATTATGGCATGCCTGTGGTCTTTTATAACGACCATTACGATATGCTGATCTGCCAAGATTACCTGTTTGCACGCAAAATCAGCCCCGAGGCCACGCATTTAAAGGCCCGGCTTTCGGCGCTGTTTTCGGCCGGCAGCTTTCAGTTCAAAGTATCGAACGAGGGGCGCAACCTGTTTCAGTTTCTCACCGGCAGGGGCCGCATTGGGCGGCGTTTTGGCACGCGATTTTGGGAAACCGAAAGCAGCCTTGGCCGCGACCGCGAGTTGATGATTTTGGTCTGCAAGAAATGGCATGTGGCCAAACGGCTGGCCGAGCGCATTCGCCGTGTCACCGACCTGACGGCGATTGATTATCTCTTCAACGAAGAAAACACCCCCATGCCCGATCTGGGCGGCCTGCAATCGGGCTTGGGCAAGCGCACCCGCCACCGCCGGGCGCTGCTGCGCATGCTGTTTGATTATTACGATACAAACCGCTTGGTGCTGTGCATCGACACGGGCAATTTGGATCTGTTCCAAGATTTCTGCGGCGACCGCGCGCTGACGCGGCTGTTGGAAATTGAATGCACATTTACCGATGAATACCTGATCGGGCACGCCATGCGCGTGGGCTTGGCAGGCCCGCAAACCCCGCCAGAAACGCTGAACCGGCTTTTGCCCACAATCCGCAACGACATGGCCCACGAAAGCGACCGGTTGCGCGACCAAGAGTTTGCCAATCACTACCGCCTGCGCCAAGATAGCACCATCGAAGAGCGTATCGAACCGATTGCCAAATTCCTGTCTCTGCCCGAAGACAAGGCACGCGAGATCGCCGAAACCGATTATCTTTTTGCCGACTGAGGACACAGATGCCCTACAGCTATGACCCGCAAAACATTTTTGCGAAAATTTTACGCGGGGAAATCCCTAATAAAACCGTGCTGGAAACCCCGCACAGCTTGGCCTTTCACGATATCGCCCCACAGGCGCCCGTGCATGTTTTGGTCATCCCCAAAGGGCCCTATGTGACCTATGATCATTTCGCCAACGAGGCCAGCGCCGAGGAAATCGTGGATTACACGCGCGCCATTGGCGAGGTGTGTAAAATGCTGGGCGTCACCCCCGGCGCGGGCGATGGCGGCTACAGGTTGATTGCCAATTCAGGCGATGCCGGCGTGCAAGAGGTGCCCCACCTGCACGTGCATATCTTGGGCGGCCGGGTGATTGGCCGCATGGTCAGCCGCAGCGCCTAAGCGCGCTTAGCTGCCACGATAGGTAGAATAGCCAAAGGGCGACAGCAGCAGCGGCACATGGTAATGCGCCGCAGCATCTGCCATGCCAAACCGTATGGGCACCGCATCCAGAAACAGCGGCTCGGCCCCGGCTTGGCCCGTGGCACGCAAATAATCGCCCGCCTCGAAAACCAGCTCGTATGTGCCCGTGGCAAACTGCTCTTTGGGCAGAATTGGGCTATCCGTGCGGCCATCGGCATTGGTCACTGCCTGCGCTATTTTGCGGCGTGTCTGGCCATCCAACGCGTATAGGGTGATGTTGATGCCTTGGGCTGGCATGCCGCGGGCAGTATCCAAAACATGGGTGGTCAGGTAACCATCGGCCATAAAGCGCCTCCTTTTTCGCCAAGCGTATCGAAAAAGCAGCAAATGCAAAGACTGCATATGCCCAAAACATCCCAAGGAAGTGTTTCAACGATTTTTTGAAAATGCTGGCCTGCTGCCTGATTTACACGTTAATCAGATAAACAGGGGTGCGCGATGAACCGCTACCAACGCAACATGATTGGCTATGGGCCAGACGCCCCAGATGCGGCATGGCCGAATGGGGCCAAAATTGCCGTTCAATTCGTGCTCAATTATGAAGAGGGCGGCGAGAACTGCGTTCTGCATGGCGATGCCGCCTCTGAGGCGTTTTTATCCGATATCGCAGGCGCGGCCCAATGGCCCGGCAAGCGGCATTGGAACATGGAATCCATCTACGAATACGGGGCCCGCGCCGGGTTTTGGCGCCTGCACCGGCTGTTCACCGGCGCCGATATTCCCGTCACCACCTATGGTGTGGCCACAGCCCTTGCGCGTAGCCCCGAACAGGTAGAAGCCATGAAAACCGCAGGTTGGGAAATTGCCAGCCACGGGTTGAAATGGGTTGAACACAAAGACATGCCCGAGGCAGAAGAGCGCGCCGCCATCGCCGAGGCTGTGCGCCTGCACACCGAGGTGGTGGGCCAGCGCCCGCGGGGCTGGTATACGGGGCGCTGTTCGGAAAACACTGTGCGCTTGGTGGCCGAAGAGGGCGGTTTTGATTATGTGTCAGATACTTATGACGATGATCTGCCCTATTGGTTGCCCGTGGGCCAAGGCCACCAACTGATTATCCCCTATACGCTGGAAGCCAACGACATGCGCTTTGCCACCGCGCCGGGGTATATCACGGGCGAGCAGTTTTTCACCTATCTCAAAGATGCCTTTGACGTGCTTTATGCAGAAGGTGCCGCCGGGCGGCCTGCGATGCTTAGCATCGGTTTGCATTGCCGCCTGATTGGGCGGCCCGGCAAAATTGCCGGGCTGATGCGCTTTATCGACTATATCAAAACCCATCCCGATGTCTGGTGCCCGCGCCGCATTGATATTGCCGAACATTGGGCCAAAACCCACCCGCCCCGCACGGGCCTGTCGCCCAGCCAAATGGACCGCGCCACATTTGTGGAAACCTTTGGCGGCGTGTTTGAACATTCCCCTTGGGTGGCAGAACGCGCCCATGCGCTGGAACTGGGCCCCGCCCATGACCGCCCCGCAGGGCTGCACAACGCCTTGGCCCGCGCCTTTCGCAGCGCCACCCATGCCGAACGGCTGGGCGTGCTGCAGGCCCACCCCGATCTGGCGGGCAAGCTGGCACAGGCCAAGCGCCTGACCGCCTCGTCCAGCGCCGAGCAGGCCAGCGCCGGGCTTGATGCCCTCACCGATGCCGAGCGCGAAGACTTTACCACGCTCAATACCGCCTATGTGGAAAAGCACGGCTTTCCCTTCATCATCGCGGTGCGCGACAACACAAAGGCCAGCATTCTGGCCGCGTTTCAGCAGCGTGTGGCCAATGACACCGAAACCGAATTCGCCACCGCCTGCGCACAGGTCGAACGGATCGCCCGCTTGCGCCTAGAGGATATGCTATGAGCTACGCCTTCCCCCCCGCTGGCCTGCCAGACCAAACCGTTAACCCCGAAGGCACCGCCATTTTTACCGACAGCTACGCCGTGTTGCCCGCCATCACGATGCGCGACATTGTAACCAGCTATTTGCCCGGCTGGTCCGGCACACGGGCATGGATCATCGCCCGCCCGCTCAGCGGGTTTGCCGAAACCTTTGCCCAATATGCGGTCGAGGTGGCACCGGGTGGCGGCAGCACCACCCCCGAGCCTGATACCATGGCACAGGCCGCCATTTTGGTGGCAAGCGGGCAGATGCAGCTTGTGATCGATGGCACGACCCACCAGCTGGGGGCGGGCGGCTATGCCTATATACGCCCCGGTGCGAAATGGGCCGTGCACAACAGTGCCGGCACGCCCTTGCAATTTCACTGGGTGCGCAAACGCTATGAACCCGCACCCGGCATCGATTGGCCCGACAGTTTCGTGACATCTGACCAAGAAATGCCTGTGAACTGGATGCCCAATACCGATAAATGGGGCACCACCCGCTTTGCCGATCCAAGCGATCTGCGCCACGATATGCATGTCAATATCGTCACCTTCCGCCCCGGCGGGCGCATTCCCTTTGCCGAAACCCATGTGATGGAACACGGGCTTTACGTGTTGCAAGGCACAGCGCGCTATTTGCTGAACAAAGACTGGGTCGAGGTGGGCCCGGGCGATTTCATGTGGCTGCGTGCCTTTTGCCCACAGGCCTGCATTGCCACCGGCGACAGCGATTTTCGTTATCTGCTGTATAAAGATGTCAATCGCCACCCCGGCTTGGCGCTGTAGGGGGTGCCGATGATCCGCCTTCGCACCGAACCGTTGACGCCACAGGCCTTTGCGCCTTTTGGCGATGTGTTGCAGGCCACGGGCACACCCGACAGGCTGATCAACAACGGCTATTGCGGGCGCTGGCACGATATGGCGCAGCTTGATTTTGGCCCCGGGGGGCGGGCCGGGCTGAACCTGTTCAAAGCCCAGCCGCGCAGCCTGCCCTATGTGCTGGATCTGCTGGAACGCCACCCCGAGGGCAGCCAGGCCTTTGTGCCCATGTATGAAACCACTTGGCTGGTCACAGTGGCCGAAGATGCGGGCGGCACCCCGGTGAACCTGCGCGCCTTTCTGGTGGCACCGGGCCAAGCCATCAACCTGCATCGCGGCACATGGCATGGCGTGCTGACACCCTTGGCAGAGCCGGGGCTTTTTGCCGTGATCGACCGTATCGGAAGCACGGCCAATTTAGAAGAATATCCACTAACACCACATTATGTGGTAGAGTAACTGCACCAAGCCCCAACAGAAGGGCACACAACCAACAAGGAGACGAAGGGAAATGGCAGATACGACACTGGGTACAGCAGATCAGCTGCGCGACCCAAATTACACCCCACCGCTGGCCAAGGCGATACCGCTTGGCATCCAGCATGTGCTGGCCATGTTTGTCAGCAACGTCACCCCCGCCATTATCGTGGCGGGCGCTGCGGGCTTTGGCTTTGGCTCTAACAGCCCCGATTTTCCAAACATGATCTACATGATCCAGATGTCGATGCTGTTTGCCGGCATCGCCACGCTGTTTCAAACCATCGGCATGGGGCCTGTTGGCGCCCGCTTGCCCATTGTTCAGGGCACCTCTTTCGCCTTTTTGCCGGTGATGATCCCGGCAGTGGCGGGCCAAGGCGTGGCCGGGCTGGCCGGGCTGATGACCGGCGTGGTGATTGGTGGCATTTTCCACTTTATCTTGGGCACCTTCGTTGGCCGCCTACGGTTTGCCCTGCCGCCACTGGTGACAGGCCTGATCGTGCTGATGATCGGTTTGGCGCTGATCAAGGTGGGCATTCAATACGCCGCAGGCGGCGTGCCGCTGATTGGCAAGCCAGCCTTTGGCAGCATGGCCATGTGGACCCCTGCCTTGGTGGTGATCGTGGTGACGCTGGCGTTGAAATTCTTTACCCGCGGCATGATGTCGGTGGCCGCGGTGCTGATCGGCCTGATCGCGGGCTATGTGGTGGCCTATTTGATGGGGCAGGTCAATTTTGGCAACGTCGCCCGCGCGGCGGCTTTTGCCCCGCCGATGCCCTTTAAATGGGGGATCGAGTTTAACAGCGCCATCATCATCGGCATGTGTTTTATGGCCGTAATCTCGGCAATCGAAACCGTGGGCGATGTCAGCGGCATCACCAAGGGCGGCGCTGGCCGCGAGGCCACCGACAGCGAAATCAGCGGCGCCACCTATGCCGATGGTTTGGGCACCGCGGTGGCGGGTGTGTTTGGCGGGCTGCCCAACACCTCGTTCAGCCAAAACGTGGGCCTGATCTCGATGACGGGCGTCATGAGCCGCCACGTGGTTACCTTGGGCGCCATCTTCTTGATTGTCTGCGGCTTGGTCCCCAAAATCGGCGCCATCGTGGCCACTGTGCCCATCAACGTGCTGGGCGGCGGCGTGATCGTAATGTTTGGCATGGTATGCGCCGCGGGCGTAAACATGCTGTCCGAGGTCAGCTGGAACCGCCGCAACATGGTGATTTTCGCGGTATCACTTTCGGTAGGGTTGGGCCTGCAGCTGGTGCCAGAGGCGCTGCAGCACATGCCCTCGACCGTCAAAGTTTTGCTGACCAGCGGTCTTTTGCCCTCGGCGGCGCTGGCCATCATCTTAAACCTGATCCTGCCCGAAGAGCTGGATTAATCACTCCCAAGCAACTGCACAGGCCGGCGCCCAGCGCCGGCCTTTTTTGATGCCGTAGTTTCAACTGATTGACGCCACCCCCACCCCGGCGCACAGTCGCCACGCGACAGGAGAAACACATGAACACCAGCGCCCGCGCCTCTATTTTTACCCCCGTATTGGTGGCCGGCTGCGCCATTATCGTGATCAGCTTTGCGGTGCGCGCCAGTTTTGGCGTGTTTCAAATTCCCATCGCCGAAGAATTTGGCTGGTTGCGCAGCGAATTCAGCCTAGCCATCGCTATTCAAAACTTGGCTTGGGGCATCGGCCAGCCGCTGTTTGGCGCTTTTGCCGAAAAGCTGGGCGACCGCATGGCCATTTTTCTGGGCGCCTTGATTTATGCGGCCGGTCTGGTTTTAAGCTCGTTCGCGGTTACGCCCGAGGCGCATCAAATGCTAGAAATACTGGTGGGCTTTGGTGTGGCAGGCACCGGCTTTGGCGTGATTTTGGCGGTTGTGGGCCGGGCCAGCAGCGATGAAAACCGCTCGATGAGCTTGGCCATCGCCACCGCCGCCGGGTCTGCCGGGCAGGTATTTGGCGCGCCCTTGGCCGAATGGTTGCTGGGCATCGTCAGCTGGCAGACGGTATTTTTGATCTTTGCCGCGGCGATTTTGGCCTCGCTGTCGTTCTTGCCGCTGATGAAATCGCCCCCCGCCAGCAAGGCGCAGCTGGAAGAAAGCATGGGCACAATTTTGCGCCGCGCTTTCCGCGACCCGTCTTATACATTGATCTTTCTTGGGTTTTTCAGCTGTGGCTACCAGCTGGCCTTTGTGACCGCGCATTTCCCGGCCTTTGTCACTGAAATGTGTGGCCCCATCGTGCCCGGGGGGATGCTGGATAGCCTTGGCATCAGCACCACATCGGCCTTGGGGGCCGTTGCAATTTCGTTGATCGGGGTGGCCAATATTGCCGGCACGCTAACCGCAGGCTGGCTGGGCAAGCGCTATTCCAAGAAATACTTGCTGGCTGGCATCTACACGGCCCGCACCATTGTGGCGGCGGCCTTTATTCTATTTCCCATTACGCCTGCCACCGTGCTGATTTTCTCGGTGACGATGGGGGCGCTGTGGCTGGCCACCGTGCCCCTGACCAGCGGTCTGATCGCGCATATCTATGGGCTGCGCTACATGGGCACGCTGTATGGCATTGTGTTTTTGTCGCACCAAATGGGCAGTTTTTTGGGCGTATGGCTGGGGGGGCGCATGTATGACACCTATGGCGATTACACCTTTGTCTGGTGGGTCGGTGTGGGGGTTGGCGCCTTTTCTGCGCTGGTGCATCTACCCGTACGCGAGCGCCAAATCATGGCGCCCGCCTAACGCCATGGCTTAGTTGCCAGCGGCCTGCCATGCCTGCAGGATATAGCGGCTTGTCATCAAATCCAGATGCGCCCCGCCGCCATTTTTGAACAGGGTAATTTCATCTGCGCTGTGGCGCTGAAATGCCAGTGGCTGGTAATAATCGGCCAGCACATGGCTGCGCGCGATAACGCCGCTTTCGATTGGGGTTTTGATCTCGCCGATATGGCCCACGGTGGTGTCGTAGCTATCAACAAAGACACGCGCGCGCAGCAGCGCCTCGTCGTCTGCCTCGCGCATATCGGGGCGGTAGGCGCCGATCAAATCGATATGCTGGCCGGGCTGAAACCACGCACCGCGCAAAAGCGGCTCGGTGCTCATGGTGGCGCTGGTGACGATATCGGCAGCGCGCACGGCTGTTTCCAGATCTTGCGCCACCTGCATGCAGGGGAATTTCGCCGCCATCGCATGGGCCGCAGCAGCTGTGCGGTTCCAGATGGTAAATTGCGCATCGGGAAAGGCCGCGCCATAGGCTTCGCGCAGCGAATGGCCCACGGTTCCAGCGCCCACAATCAAAATATTGCGGCTATCGGGGCGCGCCAATTTACGCGCCGCGCACAGCGAGTCGCCCGCCGTTTTCCATTTTGTCACCAGATGAAAATCTACCAGCGCCTCGAGCGTGCCATCACGATCTGAAAACAGCGTGACCGCGCCATTGACCATCGCCACCCCCTGCGCCGGATTGCCCGGAAACACGCTGGCCGATTTCACCGCCAGCCCCATGCCATCGATCCATGCTGCACGGTTAAGCAGCGTATCGGCATCGCGATAAAGAAAGATGTCATCCACCTTGGCCTTGGGCAGGCGGTGCCCGGCATCCAGCGCATCGGTCAATTCCAGCCAATCCAACAACGCTTGGCCCTGATCAAATGGGATGAAAGGAACAGAAATGCCGCTCATGGTGGTTATCCTTGCACGCACAGGCCAAGGCCATGCAACGCATCGGCCAGCCCTTGGGGGGAGTGAAATAGATGGGTGTGCCAGCCGCGCGCCGCTGCTGCCGCAATGTTTTCTGGCCGGTCATCGGTGAAAAACAACGCAGGCCCACGCAGGCCAGATGCCTCTTCCAGCGCCTCGTAAATTTCGGGGTCGGGTTTGGCCACGCCCAGATGCCCCGAAATGACCCGGCCATCGAAATCGGCCAAGAACGGATAGGCCTCTTGCGCGATATCAAACGTCTCTTCGCCAAAATTCGACAAGGCCCAGCAGGGCATGCCCTGCGCCTGCAGCCGCTGCATCAGCTGCACGCTGGCGTCGATTGCGGGGCTGGCCATGGCCAGCCATTCATCGTGCCATACCATGATTTGATCGGCATGTGCGGGGTGTTCTGCGGCCAAGTCTGCGATTGTGGCATAAAACGGGGCGCCGTGATCGATGGCCAGATTGGCCGCCTCTAGCGGCACATCGGCAAACAAGGCTTGGCGCGCGGCAGGGCCGATGCGGGCATCATAAAACCCCTGCGGATCCCAGCGGATCAACACATTGCCAATATCAAACACAACCGCCTGAATTGGGCTCATTTCGCCCCCTTTGCCATGCGCATTTCGCGCTCTAACGCCTCTAGAAAGCGGCTGCGATCGGCCTTGGAAAAGGCGCGCCCACCGCCTTGCATAAAGGGGTTTGCGGCGCGCAGGTCGGCCATCAAATCGCGCGTGGCTAAAATGTTGCCGATATTGGCTGCGCTCAGGGCTTGGCCATCGTGTTTGAGCACCCTTGCCCCATTTTCCACGCAGCGCGCCGCCAGCGGAATATCGGCCGTGATCACCACATCGCCCGGGCCTGCGCGCTCGGCGATCCACATATCGGCCACATCGGGGCCTTCGGGCACGATCACCACCTCGACCAAGGGGCTGGCCGAGGGGCGCAAGCCGCCATTGCTGACCAGTTTCATCGCCACACCGTGCCGCTGCGCCACACGTTCGGCCTCGGCTTTCACGGGGCAGGCATCGGCATCGACGTAAAGGGTCACGAATACAGCGCCTCGGCGTGGAAGCTGATGTGATCTTCCATAAAGGTCGATACGAAAAAGTAGCTGTGATCATAGCCCTTTTGCAGGCGTAAAGTGGCGGGCAGGCGGCGCGCCATCACGGCTTGGGCCAGTGCCTCGGGCTGCAACAGATCGATGAATTGATCGCTGGCACCGGTGTCAACCAGCAAGGGAATATCCAGCCCCACGTTGCGCATCATCAGCGTGGCATCGTGCTTGGCCCATTCGGCGCTGTCGGGGCCCAGATAGGCGCCCAGCTGTTTGCGGCCCCAATCGCCATTGCTGGGGTGGCAGATCGGCGCAAACGCCGAAACCGAGCGGAACCGCCCCGGCAGGCCCATGGCCAATGTCAGCGCCCCATGGCCGCCCATGGAATGGCCGGTAATCGACTGGCGCTGCGGGTCTAATGCAAACCGGTCAAACACCAGCGCGGGCAGATCTTCGGCGATGTAGTCCCACATTTTGAAATGCTGCGCCCAAGGGGCTTGGGTGGCGTTTACGTAAAACCCGGCGCCTTGGCCCAGATCATAGGCATCGTCATCTGGCACATCGGCGCCGCGCGGCGAGGTGTCTGGGAACAACACTGCAATGCCCTGCTCGGCCGCCCATGCCTGCGCACCGGCCTTGACCATGGCGTTTTCATGGGTGCAGGTCAGGCCCGACAGATACCACAGCACCGGCACGGGGCCATCTTGGGCCTCGACGGGCAGAAACAAGCCAAAGGTCATATCGGTGCCGGTGGCCTTTGATGCGTGGCGATATACGCCCTGCAGCCCCCCGAAACACGCGTTTTCCGATATCGTTTCCATGCAGCACCCCCGGTCTTTGAACTTGCCCATTGCTAGCCCAGCCAGCCCTGCGGGGCAAGGTTCACATGGCGTTGACCCAGGCGATCACGGCGGAAACCGTGACAATCGAAAACGCCGTCGAGATCAAGATCGAGGCCGAAACGCGCTGCGGCGCGACACCGTAGTGCTGGGCCAGAATATAGACATTTCCCGCCACCGGCAGCGCGGCGGCGGCAATCATCACACCCGCCGCATAGGGCGCCACCGGAAACAAAACCAAGGCAGACAAGGCCACAGCCGCGGGGTGCAGCACCAGCTTGGCGGTGCTCAGCCATACGGCCACGCTGACGCGCTCGGCCGATTTGCTGGCCAAAGAGGCGCCAATGGCAAACAGCGCACCGGGCGTGGCAGCGGCGCCCAAGATTGCCATAAAATCATTCAAGGGCGTTGGAATGGGCAGTTGCGCAGCCGACCATGCCAGCCCCACACAAATGCTGACGATCATGGGGTTTTTTAGCAAACCAAGGCCCACAGTTTTCAAAATGGCCCATTGCACACGGCCATCACGCCCACCCGTGATCAAAATAACGATCAGCGATCCAAAAACGATCAGATCCACCGCCAAAACCTGCATCACAGGCACGATCGCGCCCTCGCCCAGCAGCATGACCAGCATGGGAATACCCAAGAACCCAACATTGCCAATCACCGCGCATTGCGCCTCGATCGCGGCCTCTTCCACGCTAAGCCCGCGAATAAAGGCCACAGCCGTTGCGATGCCATAGACAAAGGCCGTGGCCCATAAATAGGCCATCATGAATTGGGTGTCGAAGATATCGCCAAACGACAGGTTCGCGGAAAAGCGAAACAGCATGGCCGAAAGCGCAAAGTAAAATACGAACTTGGTCAGCCATGCCGTGGCCTCGGGCGTAAAAAAGCGGGTCACCCCTGCCCCATAGCCCAAGCCAATCAGCGCAAAAAACGGCAGTGTTTTCAGGAAGATTTCGACCATACCGCAGTGGTAGCACCCCCATTGGCCACGTCAATGGGCACCAATGCGGCCTGATCGCGAAAAAGCGGCCTAAAACAGGCCCGCATCACGCGCCAACAGCGCGGCTTGGGTGCGGTTCGAGGCGCCGATCTTGCGGTAAAGCGTTTTCATATGCAGCTTTACCGTTGGTTCCTGCACATCCAGATCGCGGGCGATTTCTTTGTTTGATTTGCCCTCGGTCAGGCCCTGCAGCACCTGCAATTCGCGCTTTGACAGCTTTTCTGCCAATTCGTTTGCGGGCACTTCTTCTTCTGCGGTCATGAATTCAAGGGGGGCATATTGCTCGCCCATGGCCATGAATTTCACGGCATTGACCAGGGATTTGGCGGTCAGGGTTTTGGGCAAAAACCCACAAGCCCCCTGCGCCAAGGCTTTTTCGGCAATGGCGCGCGTGGCGACACCAGACATCAACGCCACTTTCACACCCGGATAGGTGCGCAACATATGTTCCAACCCGTCCAGCCCGTTCATGCCCGGCATGTTGAAATCCAGCAGCACCAAGTCATAGCTGGCATCGTTTTGCAGCGCGCTGACAGCCTCGGGCAGGTCTTTTGCGCAGGTGGTCTGGATATCACCCTGGGTTTCCAAAAACATCACCAGCGTGTCGCGCAACAGGTCGTGATCGTCGGCAATTAATATTTTCATGTTCGTTCTCGCCTTAAAGGCAGCGCACCAAGACAGGCACACCCATACAAAAGTACAATTCTGATACTGTTGGCTCTGAATTCGCCATCATAGGTTAAGCAGCCCAACACTTCCGATGAATGTAAGTGCAAAATCCCATCATATCATAGCCTTTTTTGGAAAAAATCAGGCAAGCCCCCAAAATCAACTGACCTTTTGTATATTCATATATACTTTTTATACAATGCAAAATACTTTAGAAATATTCTAAGCTCGAAAGTGCCCGCCAAGGGGTGACAGCCACGTCCGCGGGCGTGGCTGTCACAGTTCCATCCGGGATATAGAACAGAGCTGCCGCCTGCAATCCGCCGCTGAACCGTTAACAATATGTGAACTGTATCCCGCCTGTGCCAATGTCTCATCTTTCCGCAGATCTGCCTGATACCATCAGCAAACGGCGCCCCTTTGTCATATTGCTGATCGTGGTGGTTGTTCTGGCTGCGGCAACGACCCTATCGCTATATATCGACCGCAAAGTCGAAACATTGCGCCAGACCCGCCAGCAAGATGTGCATCTTTTAGCCGCGAAGGTGCAAAGTGCCCTGCTTGAACTAGAGGTGCAAACGCTGCGCGCGCAGCTGGGCCAAGGGCCCAACCCGACCAAGCTGCAAGAGGCTTTTGACACCTACAGCGCCTTTTTAACCAACTTGCACAACGCCCCCGATTACGCCCAAGCGCTGCAACAGCCCACGCTGCAGCGCCCTGCCATGGCATTAAAGGCCGCGCATGATGAAATGGCGGCCGCCTTTACCCGGCAGGCCACACCGGGGCTGATGACGCAAATTCAGGCGCAAAAGGCCAACGCCACCGCCCTGCGCGATGCGGCAAAAGCATGGCGGCTGGCCAGCGAGGCGCGCGCCGATGCCAACCTAAGCCGCACGCTGTCGCGCATGGGGGCCCTGTCGATTGGCATGGTGCTGGTGCTGTCGGCCCTGACCATTTCGCTGTTGCTGCTGTCGCTACAGGCCCAACAGCGCGCCCGCCAAATGCGCGAAACCGCCAATCGCCTGACCACGATATTGGAAACCTCGTTGGATGCCGTGGTGGTTTTTAGTGCCACAGGCCGGATTTTGGCCATCAACAGCGCCGCTGAACAGATGTTCGAATTCCAACGCGCCGAGGCGATCGGCGGCAAAATGACAGATCTGTTGGTGCCTGCCCTGCACCGCGAGAAATTTCTCAGCACGATCCGCGATTACATGCTGAACGGCCAATCCGACATTATTGGCGCGGGTCGAATCAGCATGACTGCCATGCGCAAAAGCCGCGCGATTTTCCCCATCGAGTTTTCGATCGATCAAATCGGCGGCTCTGACGAGCCGATTTTCGTAACCTTCATCCGCGACATCACCGAACGCCGCGCAACAGAACTAACGCTGGTCGAGGCGCGCGACAAAGCCCTGGCAGGCGAGCGCGCCAAAGCCGAATTCTTGGCCGTGATGAGCCACGAAATGCGCACGCCGCTGAACGGGCTTTTGGGCACGCTGGGCCTGCTGCAAGACACCCCACTGTCTGACCAGCAGCACGCCTATATCAGCAACATGCAGGCATCGGGCAAATTGCTGATGCATCATGTCAATGATGTGCTTGAAATCTCCAAGCTTGAGGCGGGCAAGGTGGCCATCACCAACACGCCGTTTTCCCTGCACGACATGCTAGAGGAAATCATCCAAGGCCAAGCCCCGCAAGCGCAGGCAAATGCCAACACCCTGAATGTGCACTGGGTGTCGCAACCGGTGCCCTATATCGTCTGCGACCCGGTGCGCCTGCGCCAGATTTTGCTGAATTTGCTTAGCAATGCGCTGAAATTCACCAAAAATGGCGCCGTCACGCTGGAAATCGAAACCTTTGGCAAGGCCAATAGCGAAGAGATCGAATTTCGCGTCATCGACACCGGCATTGGCATACAAGAGCAATATCTAGAACAAATATTTGGCGATTTTGAAACCGTCGATGGCACCTATGGCCGCGCCACGCAAGGCACTGGGCTGGGCCTTGGCATTTCGCGCCGCTTGACCCGTGCGATGGGTGGCGAGATTGGCGTTGAAAGCACGGTAGACGTGGGCAGCGTGTTCTGGGTGCGCCTGCCCTTGGTGCGCAGCGCCATTCCGGTAGAAGAACAGGCTGCCACGCAAATGGTGGAAAACCTGCCGCCATTGGATGTGCTTATCGTCGAGGATAACCAGATCAACCGCGTGGTGCTGCGCGACATCTTGCGCTCTGAGGGGCACAGCGTGACCGAGGCCCAAGATGGCCAACAAGGGGTGCAGCAGGCCCACTCTCACCGCTTCAACGTGATCATGATGGATATCAGCATGCCGGTGATGGATGGGCTGGCCGCCACCCGCGCCATTCGCAGCGGCGATGGCCTGTCGCGCGCCACCCCCATCGTGGCCGTGACCGCCCATGCCTTGGCCGAAGAGATCAAAGCCTTTATCGCTGCGGGCATGAACGAAGTGATCGGCAAGCCCATTTCGCGGGGCGAACTGATGCAAAAGCTGGCCAAATGCTGCGCGAATGCCCCAGAGACGGGCCAGAAACCACAGCCCAAGGCGCCGCCACAGCCGCCCCAAAAAGGCGCGCAGGCCAGCGGCCAAAACCTGTTGGACGAGGCACAGTTTCAGGCGCTTCTCGATGATCTGGGCCCCGAGATTGCAGGCAAGCTACTGGGCCGTTTTGCAGAAGAGGCGAACGCCACAATCGCCCATGTCAGCACGGTGTCACAGGCCCCCAAGACACCTTGGATGTGCCCGATCTGATTGGCCGGCTGCATAAAATGGCAGGCTCGGCCGGGGCCATGGGGGCCTTGGCGCTGCATGCCAAATTGGCGCAACTGGAACAGCTGGGAAAAACCGGCGCGCTGGCGCAGTTACAGGCCGAATTGCGCGGCCTGCCCGATATTTGGCACCAAACCCAAGCCGCCATTTCCGCCCGCCTTTAAGCCGCCCCTCGACAGGGGCCGCGCAAATGCCGATACTGCGGCCAAATTTGCAAAGTGGGCGCCATGACCAAAACACTGCTTATCCTGAACGGCCCAAACCTGAACTTGCTGGGCACACGCGAACCCGGTGTTTACGGCCACGAAACCCTTGATGACGTCAAAGCGCGCTGCCTTGGCTTGGCCACGGAACTGGGTGTCGGGATTGATTTTCGCCAATCCAACCACGAAGGCCAGCTGGTGGACTGGGTGCAAGAGGCCCGTGGCATGGCCGATGGCATTGTGATCAACCCTGCGGCCTATACCCATACATCGGTGGCGATACTGGATGCGCTGACAATGTTTCAGGGCCCGGTGATCGAGGTGCATATCTCTAACATCCACAAGCGCGAAGCGTTTCGCCACCACTCTTTCGTGTCGGGGCGTGCCGATGGCGTTATTGCCGGCTGCGGCACCGAGGGCTATTTGCTTGCCATGCGGCGGCTGGCCAGCCTGCTGGGCGCCTAACCCACCACCACAGATTGCACCTGCGCCACAGCCTGCTATAGCGCATTAAACCACATTTTCGCACATCAGGGAGACATCCATGTCCAACGCACAGCTGGAAGCCACGATCGAAGCCGCATGGGATGCGCGCGATACCATCACCCCCGCCACCACGGGTGAAACCCGCGACGCGATCGAAGCCACTTTGGCCGCCCTAGACAGCGGCACCCTGCGCGTGGCCGAACGCCGCGACAGCGGGGAGTGGCACGTCAACCAATGGGCCAAGAAAGCCGTGCTGCTGGGTTTTCGCCTGAAAGATATGGAATTGCAGGCCGGTGGCCCCCAAGGCCACAGCTGGTGGGATAAGGTTGACAGCAAATTCAAAGGCTGGGGCGCGGCAGAATTTAGCGCCGCAAGCTTTCGTGCCGTGCCCAATGCGGTGGTGCGCAAATCAGCCTTTATCGCCAAGGGCGTGGTGTTGATGCCCTCGTTTGTCAACTTGGGCGCCTATGTAGACGAGGGCACGATGGTCGACACGTGGGCCACCGTTGGCTCTTGTGCGCAGATTGGCAAGAACGTGCACCTGTCTGGCGGTGTGGGTATTGGGGGCGTGCTGGAACCCATGCAGGCAGGCCCCACCATTATCGAGGATAACTGCTTTATCGGGGCCCGCTCCGAGGTGGTCGAGGGCTGCATCGTGCGCGAGGGCAGCGTGCTGGGGATGGGCGTTTATATCGGCAAATCCACCAAGATCGTCGATCGCGAAACCGGCGAAGTGATGTATGGCGAAGTGCCGCCCTATTCGGTGGTTGTTTCGGGCTCGATGCCGTCGAAAAACGGCGTTAACCTGTATTGCGCAGTCATCGTGAAACGGGTCGATGCGCAGACGCGGTCGAAAACCGGCATCAACGAATTGCTGCGCGACTAATCCACAAACGCGCAGAATTTACATATTGGGGGGGCAGCCCCCCAATAGGGCAAGACAGGGAAACGCTATGAAACGTATCAAAGACATGGTGGCCGAAGCCAATGCACAGGTTGCACATGCGCCTGCCACCGAAATGATGGCGCTGCACGGTCAAGAAGATGTGCTTTTCGTCGATCTGCGCGATCCGCGCGAATTAGAGCGCGACGGCATGATCCCCGGCGCCTTTCATTGCCCGCGTGGGATGCTGGAATTCTGGATCGATCCAGAAAGCCCCTATGCCAAACCACAGTTCCAATCGGGCAAGCGTATTGTGTTTTATTGCGCCTCTGGCTGGCGTTCGGCGCTGTCGGCGCGCACAGCCCAAGACATGGGCCTGCCCAATGTCAGCCACATCACAGATGGGTTTTCCGGCTGGAAAGCCGCCGGCGCGCCCGTGGGCCAACGCACACCGCATGGCGAAAGCTAAAGCCAAGGCAGGCGGTGGGGCTTAGCCCTCTAGGGCCCAGCCATCGGGCGTAAAGCCATGCTGCAGCGCAACACGGGTGGCGGTTTCTTCTGCCACCCAGATGCTTTGCGCAGAAACCGGCTGGTCGGCCAATGTGGCCACAAGATAGGGCTGTTCGCCCTCGTCCACATCATCAACCCAATCGCACATGAAATCTGCCTGCTCTAACGCCGCGGCCAGCCCGGCCCAATCGGCGGGCTGGGTGGCGGCGACGAAGAAGAAATCCAGATCCGCCACATCGGGCAGGCCACCATCGCCGATCATTTCGGCAAAGGCATCAAAGGTTTCGGCCCGCTGGGCTGCAAAATCGTGGGACACGCGGGGTTACTCCTGCTCGGCCAAGAAGCGTTCGGCATCAAGGGCAGCCATGCAGCCCATGCCGGCGCTGGTTACGGCCTGTCGATACACATGATCGGTCAAATCACCCGCCGCAAACACGCCCGGCACAGTGGTGCGCGTGCTGCCCGGCTCGACCTTGACGTAACCGCCATTGTGCAATTCCAGCTGGTCTTTCACCAATTCGCTGGCCGGCGCATGGCCGATGGCCACGAACACGCCGGTGCAGGCCAATTCGCTGATATCGCCGGTTTGAACGTTGCGCAGCCGCACGCCTGTTACGCCCTTTGGGGCGTCGGTGCCGATAACCTCGGCCAGTTCATGGTGCCACAATGTTTCGATCTTTGGGTGTTTGAACAAACGCTCTTGCAAGATCTTTTCGGCGCGCAGCGTGTCGCGGCGATGCACCAATGTGACCTTCGAGGCGAAATTGGTCAAAAACAGCGCCTCTTCCACGGCGGTGTTGCCGCCGCCGATCACAACAATCTCGTGCCCGCGGTAGAAAAACCCATCGCAGGTGGCACAAGCCGATACGCCAAACCCCTTGAACGCCTCTTCGCTGTCCAGCCCCAGCCATTTGGCGCGCGCGCCGGTGGCCAAAATAACGGCATCGGCGGTATAGGTGGTGCCACTGTCGCCTTTTGCGGTGAAGGGGCGCTGCGACAAATCCAGCGATGTGATCAGATCGCCCACAATCTCGCAGCCCATGGCGGCGGCGTGGTCTTGCATCTGCACCATCAAATCGGGGCCCTGAATTTCTTTTTCACCGGGCCAGTTTTCAACCTCGGTTGTGGTGGTCAGCTGGCCACCCGGCTCCATCCCTTGCACCAAGATGGGCGCCAGCATGGCGCGGCTGGCATATACCCCCGCGGTATAGCCCGCTGGGCCCGAACCGATGATCAAAACCTTGGTGTGGCGATTGTCTGCCATGGCATGTCCTTTCCCGATACGTTCCGCTTCTTGGTGCCCGTATATGCCGCCCTGTGCTGCGGCGAAAGCCCCCATCATCTGGGCCGCACAGATAGCAGGCGCTGTGCGGATGATAAATTTTCTGTAAGTCACCGAAAGAATCTTGCCCAAGCGCGAAACAATATTGCGCACAACGGCGCAGTTGCTGTAAGAAACGGCCACCGATGGAGGATTGAAATGGCAGGCACACGTCTGGACCCGATCGACCGTATGATTCTGGCAGAATTGCAGGCCGATGGCCGCATGACCAATGTCGAACTGGCAAAGCGCGTAGGAATCAGCGCACCCCCCTGCCTGCGCCGCGTGCGCACGCTGGAAGAGGCCGGCTATATCAAAGGCTATCATGCCAAAGTAGATGCCCGCGAACTGGGTTTTGAAGTGCAAGTTTTTGCCATGGTGGGCCTGCAAAGCCAAGCCGAGGCCGACCTGTCGAAATTTGAACAGCGCTGCCGCGATTGGCCCTTGGTGCGCGAATGCCACATGCTGAACGGCGAGGTCGATTTCATTTTGAAATGCGTGGCGCCCGATTTGTCGACATTCCAAAGCTTTCTGACCGAACAGCTGACCGCCGCCGACAACGTGGCCAGCGTGAAAACCAGCCTTGTCATTCGCGGCGCCAAAGACCAGCCCGGCGTGCCCTTTGACGTGCTAGAAGAGCGTCTGGCGCGCAAAGCCTAGCCTAGGCACACAAAAAATGGGCTGCACGATAGCCTGTGCAGCCCAGTGGTGGTGTCGAGGGAGGTCTTGAAAAAATCTGTCATATCCGCCCAGCTGTGGGCGGTCAAAAATTCAGGCCGATTTGGCCAATTCCGGCGCCTCTGGCCGCGGTTCGGTTTCCTGACCGCGCTGCCACGGCAAGGGCATGGCGCCCATTGCTTCGGCGGTTTCCAGTGCCGAGATCATCCAGCGTTTGCTTTTGCTCATTGCCAGTCTCCAGTGCTTCAACCCGGCCAATCTTGGCCCATGCTTGCGACACTGCCCGCCCATTGAGGCAAGTTTTAGGCAAGGATAAGGAAAAGCCGCGGCCAACCAAACCAATCTACAGGCGGATACCCACAGGCGGCGATCTACAGGCGGATAACCGAAATCAGTCGCCCATAATCGGCCTCGCCACTATGGGTGGTGCGGCGATAGGAATAAAAACGCTCTGGGTCGGAATAGGTGCAATGGCGCGTCCATTCCGCATGGCCCACGCCCATTCTGCGCAGCCGGTGCAACCCAAAGGCCGGTAGGTCAAACAAATACCGGTCATTCTGGCCATTGGCGAAAAAGCGTTGGTTGTCGATATCTTCGGCCATGAATGCATCTAAAAATTCAGGCCCAACCTCGTAGGCGCGCTGGCTGATCGTGGGGCCGATCACCGCCACCGTATCGGCCCGCTGCGCGCCCAGCGCCTCCATCGCCTCTAATGTGGCCTCTAGCACCCCATCCAGCGCCCCGCGCCAGCCCGCATGCGCCGCGCCAATCACCCCGGCGCTATGGTCGGCAAACAGCACCGGCTGGCAATCGGCGGTCAATATCCCCAAGGCCAGCCCCGGCGTGGCGGTGACCATGGCATCGGCCTTTGGGCGCTGCGGCAGGGCGGCATCAACTTGCACCACATGGGCCGAATGCACCTGATGCACCGTCACCAGATCATCGGCGGCCACCGCCATGGCATCTGCCACGCGGCCCCTGTTAATTTCAACAATTTCCGATTGATCGCTGCTGCCTTGCCCGCAGTTCAGCCCCGCAAACACCCCAGACGAGGCCCCACCCCGGCGGGTGAAAAAACCGTGGCGCACCTCTTTCAAGGCGTCTGCGGTGATGATTTCCAGCGTCATGGCAAAAGCCCCGGTGGTGGTGGCATCTGGCCAGGATAAAGGCCCAGCACCTTGAAAAGCGTCCCCATTTCTTCGGCATGCGTCAAGCGCCGATGTGCCGCCCAATGCGACGCCAATGCCATATCTTGCAGATTTTCTGCCAGTGCTTTGGCACGATGGTCAATACCAAGGCGCTGCAAAAACGTGCCTTGTGGGGTCAAACGGGTATGGGCACATGGCGCGGCCATGGCCAGCGCCTCGAAATCCACATGGGCGGTGATATCGGCCTGCCCCCGGTTGTCCAGCACATCCACCGGCCCATGCCCTTGCAGTGCCTGCAATGTATCGCCCAAGCTGCGCCAATCGCCATAATCCACAATCAGCGCCGCGCCGCCATGCTGGGCGATGCGCTGGCCAATCTCTGATGCGATCGGCGCCGCCGCTGGGCACAGTTCCACCACATCGCCGGGCCTTGTATCGGCCAGCCGTGTGGCCAAAGCAGGTTGCGCCGCTTCGGGCCCCAGCCCCATGCACAATTGCCCATCCGGGCCCAGCCCCACCAGCCGCTCGGCCCAAGCGTGGCCCGTGCGCTGAAACTGGCGAATGGGTAAGGCATCGAAAAATTCATTGGCCAGCAAGAACAGCGGCGCCTGTGGCAGATCTGTGGCGCTGCGCAGATGCCGGGGTGCATAGGCATGCAGCAGCGCGGCTTGGCGGGCCTGCAGCACGGGCGACATCTCTACCAGCACCAGTTGCATCGCGGCATGAAAGCCCGGCACGCCGCGCGTGGCGCGCAATGCATCGGCCATCAAGGTGCCCCGCCCCGGCCCCAGCTCTGCCAGCACAAAGGGTGCAGGGCTGCCCTGCGATTGCCATGCCACGGCAAGGCAAAGGCCCAGCAATTCACCAAACATCTGGCTGATTTCGGGCGCGGTGGTAAAATCGCCCGCCTGCCCCAGCGGGTCGCGCGTGGTGTAATACCCATAGCGCGGATGCAACAGGGCCTCGACCATGAAATCGGCCACGCTCAGCGGCCCGTCGCCCGCAATACGCTGCGCAAGATGGTGGGCCAAGGTCATGGCGCGCCTGCGGCCCGGCGCCGGGCAACCCAGATCAGCACCAGCCCCACTACCACCATGGGCAGCGACAGCACTTGGCCCATGGTGATGCCAAACTCGCCCAATCGCAGCACAAACCCCATGGGGTTATCTGGGGTGATAAATTGCGCATCGGCTTGGCGGAAATATTCCACCACAAACCGCGCCAGCCCATAGCCGGCGATGAACACGCCCGTGATCTGGCCCGGCACTTTCAACGCCCCACGCCGATAGGCCAGCCACAGCATAAGCGCCAGCAGCACCACCCCCTCTAGCAGCGCTTCATAAAGCTGCGAGGGATGGCGCGCGCACATCCCCGGCAGCACGCCGGGGCAGATCTGCGCCGCCTCTTGGGGGAAAATCACCCCCCAAGGCATATCGGTGGGCCGGCCCCACAATTCGGCATTAATGAAATTGGCAATACGCCCCAGCATCAGCCCCACGGGCACGCCCAGCGCAATCACATCCCCCGCCGAGGCCGGCGCAATCCGGTGGCGCCATGTATACAGCCAGCCCGCCAACACCACGCCCAAAAACCCGCCGTGAAACGACATGCCCCCCTGCCATACCTTCAAGATATCGGCGGGATTGGCCAGATAATAGGCCGGCTGGTAGAACAGCACAAAACCCAGCCGCCCCCCCAAAATGATGCCCAGAATGATCCAGCTTAGCAGGTCTTCCACCTGCAATGGCGCCATGGGGGGCGTGTTTTTGGGCCATAGCGCGGGGCGGCGCAGGGCGTGCAGGCTGATACGCCATGCCAAAACAATGCCCACGATATAGGCCAAAGCATACCAGCGCAGCGCCAGTTCCACCCCAAACAGGCTGAACGAAAACACCTCGGGCGAAAGGTTGGGAAAGGGAATGCCGTTTTGCATCTAGGGGTTTCTGCCTTTTACACTTGTGGCCAAACGTGCCTTGTGGCCCGTGCCTGCCTAGCCCATATAGGACTAAGTTGTAACGCTGGAGTAGGCCATGCAGACCCGCAATAAGATTTTGGACGATTTATCGCAACTCATGACCAATGCCATGGGTGTTGCGCAGGGCGCCAAGACCGAGGCAGAAACCGCGATGAAAAGCCTGCTTGACCGCTGGTTGGCTGACCGCGATTTCGTGACCCGCGAAGAATTCGAGGCCGTGCGCGCCATGGCCCAAAAAGCCCGCGAAGAAAACGCAGCGCTTAAGGCGCGTTTGGATGCGTTAGAGCAGAAATAAGCGGGAATGAAAGGTGAGAGGCTGGACAACGACCCAAGCGGGACTCGTTACGGCTGCTTCCTTCCGGACCTGACCGGGTTGGCGAGGCACTTGCCCGCGCCAACCTCTCGCCCCGCTATATAAGGGCGGCCGCCGCCCTTGGCAAGCACCCCAAAGACGGCAGGCGCTAAAGGCCTGCCACTGGTGGCTTTTCTTTCCCCAATTTGGCTGGCACTGTGCCCCACAAACACGCAGCAGGGGGCATGGTATGAAACTGGCCGAAACCGTTACATTTGGGGGCTCGGGGTTGGACCGGGCAGGCGAAATGCGGGGCGATGCATCCGCCTTGGCCGCCGCCTTGAAGGCACCAAACAGCTACAGCATCGCCCTATGGCGCGGCAAACCGCTGGTTGGCCCGGTGCCGGGCGCGCCCGAGCAAACCGAACTGACGCGGCTGCGCCTGACCCATCCCATATTCGAACATGCCACTGACGCCCCCATTTTGCTGGGCCGCGAAGGCGAGGCCCATGTTTGGGCGCATGACATTTCCAGTTGGGCCCCGCCCGATGTGGACAGCACCCAATTCAACAGCTTTCTAGACCGCAGCGAACAGCACCACCCCAGCCTGCCCGAAAGCCACAGCTTCGTGGAATTGCGCGCCGTGATGACCCGGCTTGACGCCCGCGATGCCGAACTGGCCGCCACCGCCCGTGCCGTGCAGGGCTGGCATGGCAGCCACCGCTTTTGCGCCCGCTGCGGGGCGGCCACAAAGCCCACCCATGGCGGCTGGCAACGCGATTGCGCCGCCTGCGGCGGGCATCACTTTCCCCGCACCGACCCGGTGGTGATTATGCTGATCACCCATGGCAATTCCGTGCTGTTGGGCCGCTCGCCGGGGTGGCCGCAGGGCATGTTTTCTTGCCTTGCAGGCTTTATCGAACCGGGTGAAACCATAGAGGCCGCCGTGCGCCGCGAAGTTTGGGAAGAGGCGGGCATAAAGGTGGGCCGCGTGGGGTATTTGGCCAGCCAGCCATGGCCCTTTCCCGCCTCGCTGATGCTGGGCTGCCACGGCCATGCCGAAAGCACCGATATCAGCATTGACCCAAACGAGATCGAGCAGGCGCTCTGGGTCAGCCGCGAAGACATGGCCGAGGTTTTTGCAGCCCGGCATCCGCTGATCGCGCCCCCGCGCCATGGGGCGATTGCGGGGTTTTTGCTGCGCAATTGGCTGGCAGATACGCTGGACTAAAGCGCAACGATCCCCATATTGGGGATATGTGATAAGTTAGGGTAGCAAGTATGAAGTTTTCCGCCCGCGAAGATATCGATGGTGCCATCGAGGATGTGTTCCGGTTCTTGACCGATTTCGAGGCCTTCGAACGCCAAGCCATTCGGCGCAACGTAGATGTGCAGCGCACCGACAGCCTGCGCCAAGCGGGCGTTGGCATGGCGTGGCACACGCAATTTCGCCTGCGCGGGCGGGTGCGGCAGCTGGACATCACGTTAAGCGAATTAGAGGCGCCCAACAGTTTGGTGTTTCAAGGCCGCAGCAAGGGCCTGCATACGGTCTTCAGCGTAGAGCTGATTGCCCTGTCACCCAGCCGCACCCGCATGACGGTAACGCTGGATCTATCGCCCAAAACCCTGCCCGCGCGGTTGATGGTGCAATCGCTGAAATTGACCCGCAAAACCATTACAACGCGGTTCAAAACCCGCCTGCACGACTTTGCCCGCACCATGGAAAGCCAGTTGCACAGCGCCTAATTTCCACCGCCTTGCCTTAGGCAAAGCTGCCATGGCAAAACCACCCCGCCGACAGGGCGCCGCCATGGGCAAAAAACACCCATAGGCGCAAACCGTCTTGGGTGGTGATATCCCAATAATCGCGGGTGCCGCTGCGCCATTGCGGGTCATCTAGCCACCATTCCGGGGCAATCCGCTCGGGGCCACGGGCATGGGCCACAACATGGCTGCGCCGGCGCCAGCGAAAGCAGCCCGGCAGCTGCGGCAGCGCCGGGGCGGTCAGCGGCTCGGGGCGTGGGCACAGCAGCAGCGGGCGGGGCCGGGGCGGCAATGGCCATGCACCCGCCTCGGCGCAAAAGGCCGCCACCCGGGGCTGGGCCTCTTTTTCGGGGATATGCGTATCAACCGGGTGCAGCCGGGTCACGGCCTGTGGGCCCAGCCGGGCGCCCAAACGGCCAATCAAATCTTCCAGCGCAGCCTGCCCGGCGGCGCGGCCCTGCGCCACCTGCCCCGCCACCGCGTGGCCCGCATGCTGGCGCTGCGGCAGCACCTCGGCCTGCACCACCGCAAGGCGCAGCACATCGATGCCATAGCCCGGCGCAAGCCCGGGCAAGCGCAGCGCCAGCAAGGGCAAAATGCGCGCCGGGTCTGCCATGGCTTGGGCCAGCACCAAGGGCAGCGCCACCGCTGTGCCATCGGCGCGAAAGGCCTGCAGGCGCAGCACCCGCGCGCCTTGCCCACGCTGCTGCAGCATGTGGCACAGGCGCTGTACCAGCCGCTGCACCCCTTCGGCGATATCCTCGGGCAGGCCGATCGGATCGGGGAAGGTAAGGCGCGTGGCCAAAACTGGCTGGGGCTGGGCGGGGCTGATCGGCTCGGGTGCGGCGCCCAGCGCCTGATCCAGCCGCAAAAGCAACTCG
>Ga0181600_10000582_pt1 | contig 28028 bp, 18 predicted proteins | sample 041ome_2_FD_132982 | JGI IMG/M metagenome (GOLD analysis project Ga0181600, IMG submission 132982) | Coastal salt marsh microbial communities from the Groves Creek Marsh, Skidaway Island, Georgia - 041406US metaG (megahit assembly) | ecosystem: Environmental > Aquatic > Marine > Intertidal zone... | reverse complement strand
GGCGATAGACTTGAGGAGTCTAGCGCTCGCGTGGAGACAAGAAAGTTCTTGGCAACAGAAAGCCTTATCAGTTGTCTCTTCAGCGCTTCTACCTAGCGTAGCGCAGCAGGGGGGACAGTCGATACAGGCTCGTCTAAGGCATTTAGACGAACAGTTTCTAACTGGTGAGTCGTGTGAGCGAGGAGCGTCCAAAGCGGCGGCATACAAAGAAATCTCTTTTTAGAGTGTATTCTTTGTGTACTGCTATTGCTTCCGCTTAGTCTATAGTGACTTCGATTTTACTAGACGACAAGAACAACCAAGAAACGAATATCAAAATAACACTTGAGATGGGTAAGAAGGAAATTTCCGCGCAGACGGTGCTCAGCCGCCGAGGGCGGTTGACACGACCCCGACGTCATGGTGAGGAGTACGTCGAGGTTTCGTTGGCAACCGCCGCGCAAACGGGTGTCCTCAAGGATATCGGGCGTTTTGTCCCCGTAAAGGACATTATCGCTGGTGGATTGGCTCGAGCGGCGAGTCAAAGTACGATTCATCCCTTGGACACAGTGAAGGTGCGCATGCAAGCCGCTTTGAAGGGTGTGACGCCAGCGACGCCCCCGCCTAGCGGTGGAAAGTATGGTGTCGGCCTTGGTGCCGTCTCAAGCGGAGCGGTTAGCTTAGGCAAACGCTCCTTCGCCTCTGCAGCGAAGGCTGGGGCGACGAAGATGACTGCGGAACTGGCTCTTCTGTACAAGGGCTGCTTCGGAGCTGCCACTGGAGCGGGTGTCGCCATCGGCGCATACTTTGCTTTCTACGGCACCGCCAAGAAGCTCTTACAGGAGAAGTCAGATATGCCGGTGTCTACCATTGCATTCGTTGCTGGTGGCATCGGTGCCCTCGGCTCGTCCATCGTCAAGGTCCCAGCGGCAGTGTGCATTCGCTCAGTTCAAGCTGGTGTTTACCCCAACGTCATCGCCGCTGGTCGCAGAATTACTGCTGCTGCCGGTCCGCGAGGTCTGTTCACCGGCTACATCCCAACGCTCCTTGAAGACGTGCCTGACATGGCTGTCAAGTTTGCAGCGTATGAGACTCTTCGAACGATGCATCGCTCATTCACGAAGAAGAGCAAGGACGAAAGTAGCACTGGTGCAGACATCGCGATGGGTCTCATCGCGGGGTCTGTCGCTGCCGCTGCTACCACGCCCTTGGATGTTGTCAAGACGCGAATGATGTGCGCTGCGTCATCTCGACCCAGCTTTGGTGGGGCGATCCGTGGAGTATGGCAAGATTCTCCCGCAGGCATGGGTCGTGTGCGCACCTTCTTCACTGGAGTGCGCCCGCGCGCCATCTCCAATGGAATCAACTCTGCCATCTTCTTCTGCTTTTATGAGGCGCTCAGATCCGGACTTGTCCGTGCTGAGGCTGAACGCGAGTCGCAACGTGAACGTGAGTTGACTGAAGCGCGCTCGAACGCTAAGAATGGCCGCCGCGCTTACAGTGGAGTGTCTGTCGATGCCGTCCATTACTCCACGCCGTCTCACGTCGGCAGAGTGACTGAGGCCTCGATGACCTTGGCCATGTCCAAGAACAAGAGAAAGTCTAGTTAGGACTCTTTCGTTTACTACGGTTCAAAGTTTTGTCTTATAATGATGAAGTCATACAAATACTGCAACGAAATCGTGCTCTCTTCTTCGATGATTTAACGTGTCTGCCGTCGTCATTTCAAAACTACTGATTCTACTAACTCGGATTACTTGGATAGGGAAATTAAGCTTTAGGTTCGTCCTGCTCCGGAACGGCGAGAGACATTGGGCGGTTCTGGTAGGCTTGAGCCATTTGGGCGCGCGTAGCGTCCACGTAGTTCAAGATCTTCAGTCTCGGCCCAGGTGGGATTCTCACCTCTTGAAGAGCGCTGTCGTTGAGCAACAAAAGTGTATCATCCGTCAACAAACCCTTTCTGAAGTTCTTCTCGTACTTTTCGAGACCCAAAGTCGTCAGCATGTTACTCGCATGCGCGTAAAGGTAGTCTTGCGAAGAATCCTTACCACTAAACGCTTGCCCAACCTTCATAAACGCCCCGTTCAAGAGCGCAAAAAGAGCACCAGTTCTCACCGCATCCGTCATGACTCCGACCGCATCTTTCGGCGCTTCACCTCCCATGGCACCTGTTGGCGAACCAGTCGCAGCACCGACAAGACTCAACGCGCTACCAGCCCCAAACATGGCCATCATAGAGCCTTGAATGTCCTCGACGCCTCCGCGCGCTTTTTTAATAGCGAGCGTCAAACCACCTTGAACCGCCGAAAATACGGCCAAGTTCAACGCGAGCACTCTCGGTGGGCCACTGAACGAACCTTGCGCCATCGTCGGCGGTTTGTTTGGCATGTTCGCCGCTTGCGCTTCGAGGGACTTGTTCATCATGCCCAAGCCGTAACCGAGCACCGAACCCTGAAGCGCGCCACCCGCGGCAGTGACCCCTACCTCAACCTATTTCACGTCATCACACACCATTCTCGCTCGTCAGTCTTCGCGTCACGACTCATTTACCCGCCGTTTTCACTCGTTTCCTCCATCTCCCCCGATCTCCCCCGACGTCAAAACGTCCAGTCGCGTACACCCTGTCCTAGGTTGTCCGATCGTTTCAAGCCGCGCTTCAAACCATCCGCTTCGTCGTCTTCATCCATTGTCCATCGTTGCGTTCGCGCGGCACGTACCGGGTCGGATTGAGTCTTCAGCCACGCATCAAACTGTTCCTTCTTTTCCGTGAACGCCTTCATGACGTGCGGTTTTGTGCCGCGCAAGATGAACGACTGCTGGAGACTACGACTTGAGAGTTCGATTTCGCGTTCCGCGTGGTGGGTAGGTTTCTTTATACTGTATGTACATATTGTATGTGATGGGTGTACAACTAACTCAAATACAAACTGCAAGCCTCGCTTACGCGCGAGGACGCGCTACGGGACCTAAAGTCGACGATTTCTTCTTTTCCTTTTTCGCCTTTTTCATTTTTTTCGCCCTCCTCTCCCCGTTCTTTTCGGTTTGCTCGTCGGTTTGATCGACAATTGATGAACGCTTTTTGTTTGGCGGCGCTTCTTCGACACCGCGCGAGCGGTTACGTTTGAGACGTTTACGCTCAGCTTTGCTCATGTGACGCTTTTCACGAGGTGGAATTCTGGCTTCTTCTTCTTTTTCTCCGTCGTCGTCGACTCCATCACCGCTCAGTCCTACGCGAGGAGAACGCGTCGCGTCGGTCTCTGTTCGTCCGCTCGCCGCCGCTTCGTGCACTCGTCGCTCTTCGTCACCCATTTTCGTCGTCGTAGCCGACGACTTTTCTCCAGCGCCGAGGATGGATTCCGCCGTCATTGTTTTCCGAAGGTGCTGGAGCAGCGCCATCTCTTTTGCGTCCACTTGACGAACCGAGCTCGCGCGCTCAGCCTCGGCTTCCTGACGCGCGAGCGCCGCTCGGTTCGCGGCGGCGACGGCGATGCCCGAGTACTTGGCCGTGCTCATCGTCGATTGTCGGGCACCGAAACGAAGGAGAGTGAGGGCTATCGATGTTCTCGATCGACTGCGCGCTAGGTCGGGGCGTCTTCGGTCGTCGCACAGTGAGGTAGCGTAGGTGGGTGGTGGGAGGTGCTGTGTGTGTGTGCGTGTGTGTGTGTGTGTGTGTGTTATACAACAATGTCACCCTAATTACGACGACATTCAAACTAGTCAATGCGGTTCTATGCGGGTCGAGTGAGGACTATTAGTCCCAATAGTAATTGTTGCCCGTCTTTTCGCGGTTGACGCGGGGCTTGCGACGCGGGGCGGATGTCCAAGGCATGTCTTGGCCGTACTGGAAATCTCTCGCGCTGGACGCTGACCACGTACTCGATCGAGTAAACGTGCGTCTCTGTTGTGAAGCGTCTCGGATGCGCTCCGTCTCGTCGAAGACACGTCGAAGGGCTGGGTCCCCGAGCTGTGCATTGGTTTCGCCGAGAAGCTTAAACAAACGGTCTGCGTCGTCGTGAAGCGCTTGCGCGGGTACCCAAGCGTGCATGTTTCGGTTGGATTTGTCGGGGTGAAACTTGAGCGCCAACGCTCGGTACGCCTTTTTGATATCCGCTGCGGTCGCTTGAAAGCGTAACTTACTCAAGCCGAGTATTTGATACATATCAACTTGCGAATGCGCTTGTGCCTGAGTCCTTGGCTCTACGGTGCGAAGGCGCTCCGTCGCCAATGCCAAGGCGTTTCTGCGCTCCTGAGTGGAAGAAAACAAGTCGTAGTTGGCGCGCCCTGCGATCTGAATGTACGCCTTCAAATCGTTCACTGCCTCGTTCCAGCATCGAATGGATTCGTGAATCGATGAGCGTCTACTGAGCGCCTTTATGTTCCACGGATTGAAGCTCAGCGCTCGCCCGCAATCGGCCAACGCGCTCAATGTCTCATTCAAGCCTTGATAAGCGGCAGCGCGATTACCCAAGATGACGGAACAGTACGCCGCCGCGATCGGCGCCGTACCAGCCTCAAATGCAATCGTGTACGCTTTGACGGCATCAGCGTATTTCTTGGCGTTGAAAAGCGCGTTCCCTTCATCTTTTCCCTTCATCATCGTCTTGGCCATCGAAACCAACTCTGGGTCCAAATCGTGTCCCGTCGCCTGGTCTGCATACTCGATCGCCGCGCGTAGGTCACCCTTGCCGAAAAACGCGGTGAATGTATACTTTGGCACCCAACTTTCATCCTTCATGCCGTACTTTTCAATTTCAGTGATGAAAGTACACGCCTCGTGGTAAGCTCCGCATGCGTTGAGCAAAAGCGCCTTGGTCTCAATAAAAGTCTTCGCGTGCCTGCTCGCGTAGATGGCTGGATACGCCGAAAGCGCCGCGACACTCTGCACGAGACTCTCTCGTACTTCATCCAGCGGATGCGCAAGTTCGTCGCTACCCATTCTCGGCAAACCGGCGTCGAAGTCTCGGAGCTTTGTCAAGCCCATGTCAATTTTATTGAGGTGCTCGAGCATCGCCTTGGCTTCCACCGTCGCTTTTTCAATCTCCGCATCCTCCGGGACGTTACCACTCTCCAACAGAGCCAACGCATCTTCGAACGCCGCCATCTTAATGTGGCACCCCGCCGCTCGGACAAAAGCACGTGGATACGTTGCATCCGCGTGAATCGCGTGTTCACAATCCATCAGCGCTCGGAGCAACATTTCCTTCTCCAACGCGAGCGTCATCTCTTCCGGCTTCACCTCGCTCGGAATCATCATGCGTGCGGCTGCCCTGTTCGTGAGCAACACCGCCGCCTCGCGACCGACGAAAGTGGAAAACTCGGCACCGAATGGATTCGCATCCTCTTTCCTGACGGTGAAATCCGTCCGAGGCGCCGTTGCGAGGGCGAGAATCGCCATAGTATACATGTCATCCGCTTTGGCGTACTTTTGCTCGCGATAAAGGGCGTTCCCCTGTTGTCTCAGCCGTTCCGTCTCCTCGGCGTTGTATTCTTGAATGGAGATTTTCGCCGCCGATCGGGAAAGTTGACTCACGTCCACCTGCGCCGCGGTCGGACTTTCCACTGAACGTTTCTCCCTGCCAGCGCGTTGCGCGTACTTGAAACTACGACTCTTTGTCGAAGCGCTCAGAGTCTTCTCCTCCAATCCCATATTAAACAGCCCCGGCGATTTCGGCGGCTTATCTGCGGATCCACCGTTCGGGGACGATTTTCTTGGCGACGGCTTCGACGGCGGCGGCGCCGCAAACTCAAACTTTTTCGGCGTCGGCGAAGCGAAAACTGGCGAAGCGGGCGACGCTCCTCCAAACGTGCTACTATCGCTCCGCATAGATCCCGGAGTCTCCATGGACGTGTTTGTCGTCGGAGTTTCCACGCGAAGCGAGCTCGCCCGATTCCTAAACGACGTCGACTTCTTTGACCCACCCGTCGATCCTCCTCCCGCGCCCATGCTAAAACCGCCGTTCGGCGGCGGCGTCGAGCCATACGCCGAACTCGCGTCGGATCCGTTCGGCGAGTCCACCACCATGGGTTCCGGCGACGACGCATCCTCCGCCGCGCTCGTCGCCGGTTCACTTACAGTCGCTCGCACCGGTGCTTCATTCGTACCCGCCGACGACGGCGTCATCGTCTCCCGCTTCGCGTTGGTCGCCGCCTCGCTCACGTGCTGCATGCTCGCGCTTCTCGGCCGGGCGTTGTTGACATTCCTTTGGACGCCCGCGCTCTTCCCCGGCATGGCGCTAAACTCAAACGTCGGACTCGACTTGCCACTCGCAGACCTCGATGACTTTGTCGTCTCCGCCTCCATCGCCGCTCCTCTTTTTTCTTCGTCGTCCAATTTCGCCGCGAACGCGCTCCACGAACCCAACCGTCCGCCGCCCGCCGCTCGTCGCCCGCCGCGTCCGCCGCCCGCCCGCCGCGTCCCCGGAGACGACAAAGTCGTCGACCGTCCGAGCGTAAACGCCCCTAACCCCTCACCCAAATCATCCACGCTCGTTCGCCCCTGCGTCGACTGATGCTCCTCCGGCACCGGCGACCCCGCGGCGTCGTCTTCCTCCTTCCCTCGTCGTTCCGCTCGACCACCGGTAATCTTTTCCTCGCCGTCGCCCGCGCGTTTGTCGCGAACGCTTCCCGTCGTCATCGCGTTCCCTTTTCGTCGCCGTTCCGCCCTCAGCACGAAATACGCCGCGTCATCCTTGACGTCGTCGTCGTCGTTTTCCTCCTCCTCCTCCTCCGTCGTCGTCAGCGTCGCGTCGTCGTCGTCGTCGTCGCCATCATCACCATCGCTCGTCTCGCGTCGGTTCCCCTCTGCCGTCTCGACACCGAACCGGTGCGCCATCCGCGTCGTCGTCGTCGCCGCCCGCTCTTTCCCGTCCTGGGTGACGAACGGGTTTGAAGGCGACGACTGGTTCGAAGACGAAGACGTTCGGTTTAGGAGTTCCATCCGTTCCCTCCCTCGACCGCGTCGTCGTCGTCCGTCTGTGTCGCCACCCGTCGTCATCGTCCTCGTCCTCGTCCTCGACGTACAACGACGACGACCCTTCCTCTTCCTCTTCCTCTTCCTCTTTCGGTGTGTGAAAGTCACTGTTCACGACCCGTCGTTGTATGTATGTCTGTCTGTCTGTCTGTCTGTTTGTTCACACACGCATCATGCATGCATCACCCTCGTTCGTTTCGTACCACGACGCCCCGGGCGTGCCTCTCGTACATTGATATCAAAACCACAAGGTAGTACTACTTAGTAGGTACCGAGTAGCACTTATTAGTCACGACGGCGGTGCGCCTAAATCCGCGTCGCGCGATCGTCCGTGTGCGTTTCGGGGTGTGTGACTCAACAAAAAAAAAGAAACCCTCTGTCCGTTTGTCTGTCCGAGTGTCCGAGTCGTCTGTCCGAGTCCGTCTGTCCGAGCGACAGAGCGGCGCGGGACGGTTTTCGCGGACGGATTTGAATCGATCAGTCAAACGCCGTCGTCTGTCGTCTGTCGTCATGAAGTACGTCGTCGTCTCCGGAGGCGTCGTCTCGGGGCTGGGCAAGGGCGTCACCGCGTCCTCGGTCGGGGTCTTGCTCAAAGCCTCCGGGTTGCGGGTGACGAGCGTGAAGATCGACCCGTACATCAACATCGACGCCGGGACGATGTCGCCGTTCGAACACGGGGAGACGTACGTGCTGGACGACGGCGGGGAGAGCGATCTGGACCTTGGGAACTACGAGCGGTTCGTGGACGTGTCGCTGACGAGAGATCACAACATCACGACGGGGAAGGTGTATCAGGTGCGTGGAAAATCGGCGAGACGAGACGAGACGATGTCGGGCGAGGCGCGCGAGCCGTCGCGCGCGCGGGTTTTTTCGCGTTTGGGAACGAATCGAACGATCGAAAGGAAAGCGCGCGCGAGTTGGATGACTGACGGTGAGAACGGGGACGACGAACGCGTGACAGAGCGTTATTAACAAGGAGCGCGAGGGTAAATATCTGGGGAAAACGGTGCAGGTTGTGCCGCACATTACCGACGAGATTCAAGACTGGATCGAACGCGTGGCGCACGTGCCGGTGGACGGTTCCGACAAGGTACCGGAAGTGTGCGTGATCGAGCTCGGAGGTACCGTGGGTGATATCGAGTCGATGCCTTTCATCGAGGCGTTGAGACAGTTTCAGTTTCGGGTCGGTACCTCGAACTTTTGCTTGATTCACGTGTCGCTCGTGCCCGTCGTCGGCGCCGTGGGCGAACAAAAGACCAAGCCGACGCAGCACTCGATTCAAGCGCTTCGCTCCGCCGGTTTGTCTCCGCACATGCTCGCGTGTAGATCGAAGAATCCGCTCGAACAGGCCGTCATGGATAAGCTCGCGCTCTTCTGCCACGTCGATCCAAAGTGCATCATCAACTTGTGCGACGTTTCAAACATTTGGCACGTGCCGCTCGTGATGCTCGAGCAAGACATGCTGAGAAACATTTACAAGCAGTTCCAAATGTCCTACCGCACGCCGGATATGCAAGAGTGGGCGTACCGCGCGAAGAAGTGGGACAATGTCACGACGCCAGTTACGATTGCGCTCGTCGGTAAGTACACGGGCTTGGGCGACTCGTACTTGTCCGTCACAAAGGCGTTGCTTCACAGCTCCATCGCGTGCGATCGCAAGCTCGACTTGCTCTGGGTCGAGGCGAGCGATCTCGAGGAACAAACGAAGAACGAAGATGCCACCAAGTACGAAGAAGCGTGGGCAAACGTGAAGAAGGCGCAAGGTATTCTCGTTCCGGGTGGTTTTGGTGGAAGAGGCACTGAGGGTAAGATGCTCGCGGCGAAGTACGCCCGAGAAACGAAAACCCCGTACCTCGGCATTTGTCTCGGCATGCAGTGCTTGGTTATCGAGTACGCGCGGAACGTTCTTGGTTTGGCGGGCGCGCACTCGACCGAGATGGAGCCGAACACCCCGCACCCGGCTGTCATCTTTATGCCAGAGGGAAGCAAGACCCACATGGGCGGTACGATGCGACTCGGTAGCCGTCGCACGATTTTCCAAACTCAAGAGTGTATCTCGTCTCGATTGTACGGCAAGGTTGACCACGTCGATGAGCGCCACCGTCACAGATACGAAGTCAACCCGGACATGGTTCCGAAGCTCGAAGAGGCTGGCTGCGTCTTCGTCGGTAAGGATGACACGCAAACGCGCATGGAAATTTGTGAAGTCGCCGGCCATCCATTCATGGTTGGTTGCCAATATCACCCGGAGTACAAATCCCGTCCGGGACGTCCGTCTCCGCTCTTTATGGGCCTCATCTTAGCCGCCAGCGAACAGCTCGCCGAGTACAACTCAGACGAAGCCATCGCGGTTCGCAAGAGTACCGCGTACAGTGAAGACGGCCACGTGCTCACCTCTCCGCTCAAGGTGCTTCGACAAAGCGTCACGCCGACGAAATAGGTTCAAAGAACATCAATTCTCCCCTAACACAAAATAGTATGTTGTTATTGTCTACGCACTCACAACTCGATAACGTCGCACCTCTTCCACGCGTCCGTTTTTGGGACGCTCGCGGCGAGCGCGTCCGCAGTGGACGAGTAAAAAGTAATCAACACCGAGACGCGTGACGCGCCAGACCGCGACGCCTCACAGAGAGCGCTCGCGCGGCCAAGAACACCGACGCGGTGTCATCATCGCGCGCGCGCGAATGTCTCGCCGCGATTCCGGACGCGCTGTGGGTGCGCGCGTTGCGTTTCTCGCTGCGGCGGCAACGGTAAGTTGGGCCGCGGCGTTCTTCTCGCTCTCCCAGGGCGTCCTGGCACACGCGCAACGGCTTCCGTCGTACGTGCCGCCGCCGTACCTCCATAGTATCACCCCAGACAAGGGCCACGTCGTCGGAGGGACCACGGTGACGATCACCGGCGGTGGTTTCCAAAGAAACTCTGCACTGTCCGTGCGCTTTGCTTACTACGACCCGTCCACCCCGAGCGTCGCCCCAGAGGTTGATATCGTCAAGGCAACGTACGTGGATTTTGGATCCATCACAGTCGTGACGCCTCCGCGGAAGAAGGCGGCAAACGTGCACATCACCGTGGCGAACAACGGCATAGGATACAGCACGACGCCGTTGAATACGGATGACGACGGCACGTTCCTGTACTTCACCTACAAGGACAGCGACCCGAGCGGAGACTGGGTTATTCGAAACGCCACGGGTCATGTGGACGGAGGAGTGGTCGTGGAGATTAGCAATCCGTCGCACAATTACAACAATAGGATGACGGATGATAACTTTCTTCCAGGAGTGCACCTTCGATGCCGTTTTGGCAATCCGTCGGATCAATCTACCGCTGTCGCTTTCACGGTTTCAGCTGTGACGAAGACGAACGCGCATCCCTGGTTCGGTCGTGGCGCAGATGACGGCTTTAGCATCGCCAGTTCGCGAGTGAACGGGCAAGGGGCTGCGTTCATCTTGCAGCGTGATACCACGTACACGTTTACAGCGAGCAGCCTCGGAAACCACGCGTTTTATCTATCCACAGTCGAACCTGCGATGTGGTCGAGCAGTCGTTCGTCTGGAAATGCGTTGACGTCACCCATCTCCACTGGATCGGTGCCGTTCACGCCAGATGCGAACACGCCTGATTTCATTTTCTATCACAGTACTAGCGACGCGTTCATGGGCGGAATGATCACCGTCATCAATTCGACGGATTCTACTACGTTTCAGACGGCTGCAGCCGAGGCGAACACGGTAAAAGCGGAATGGATTTCGTATTCTCTCATTCGGTGCGTGGCACCTGCTTGGATAAGTGGTCAAGATGACGATACGGCGCATGGAGGCAAACAGGTGACAATTTTTGTTTCCAACGACGGCGTCACGTATCACAGCGGTCAAGGCGGGGCGGATGGCGCACCTCCTGTCGATGCTGGTGATGGGTCGACGTTCACTTATTTTGACAATTCTTCGTTCGAAGATGTGCCAATTTACTATGAGGCTTCCGGAACCACTTACATTGACGGCGTGCCTCTTGCGTTGAATTTGACGACGAACACGGTGAGTACAATTTACGGAGATTCCGGCGCAAAAGACGTGGTCGCTGCAGCGAGCTACGCCGCGGCAAAGACGGCTTACGACATAGAAGCTGCGGAGAGCGGGAGCGGGAGCGGTGTTGCGAACGATCTCATAGTTGAGGGTACTTACGGCGGTGACGGCCTTGGATGGTACGAAGTCGTGATTGACGCTACAAACCCTGCTGAGACATTCCGCTGGAGATTTCATTCGAGTGTCGGCTCCGACGTGCCGTGGGTAGAAACTGGGCGCGCTATTCCAGTGGGATTGGCCGGAGGGAGCATCACGGATCCAGCCGGCAATGCCGCTTCTGGGGCACTCGGAAGCGACCTGTCCATTCGTTTCACGTCGACGGGATCGCATCATCAACTCGGCGACCGATGGTTGATTCGCGTTTACGGTGGTAAACCGAACGTCGTCTCTGCGAGAACCACGCACGAGGAAACGACTTATCCGGCCCGGGGCCCGTTCTCTGGTAACACTGAAATCTCGGTGTATGGCAGCGGCTTCTTCCCCTCAAGTAACATGCTGTGCAAATTGCACGACTCGGATACCTCAGTCACGCACACGCTGCAGGCAAGCTTTGATAACCTCGGTCGCGTACGATGCATAACTAAGAAGCACGCGCCAAGAAGCGGCGGTGAGATTATTGGGACTTTCCGTCCCTGCTTTGAGAAGACGATTCAGGTGAGCGTTGACGGAGGCAGCACGTGGAGTACGGTGAAGTCTGGATCCGATCAAGTAAAATTCTTCTTTTGCGACATTTACGTCGCAAAGGATGGATCCGACACATACGGTGACGGTACGCCGAATCAGCCGTATTTAACATTTCAGCGTGCAATCGAAGCGGCGCTAGGCGAACCGAGAGCTTACGGTTTGAGTTATAGCGTCTCAGACTCTGAACACGGCACGAGAACTCCTCCGCAGTATCGTTCTATGAAGTTTGGTAGATCGGCAAAGATCCCGGAAAATCACGGGTTCTCTTACATGGTGAATCGTGATAAATTTAGAGTTAAATCTGGAACGTACACCGGGGCGGGTAACGTCGGTTTGCACCCGCTGGGAAAGATGCTCGAGGCTGAGTCGGCGGATGGTCCAGTCTTGATTGACTGCGGATCGCAGGCGTACACCGCGATGCTCGTCAATGGCGATCGACACGGGACGGAGGAAGTGACAAACTCGGGGAGTTTGTCGTTCTACGGAATCAATCACGTCAATTGCGGATGAAGAATACTGTATCACTTAGAGCCTTTACAACATTGTAGCAGAAATCATCAATCCAAAGAAATGCGTCAATTTTTATTTATGTGTCGTCGTCTCCTTCGTTTTCCTGTTTCGACTCGCCCGACGCGACGAGCAGAGTCATATCGGCCCAGCTTCCGCGTCTGTTATGCGCGCTGAGACCCTTCTTCGGCGAAGAAACAGCGTTGTGCGCGCGATTTGTCAAGCTGCCTGTGTTGACATTCTTCAGGTTGCCGAAGGATGCCACCTTGACCATTTCGCTCAACAAGCCGGAACGACTGGGCACGCGATCCAATTTGAAGTCTTTAGAGGCCGGATCCGTGGTATCAGAAGCTCGCAGACCCACCGCAGCGAGGGCATTGAAGCCATCCATGCGCACCATACCCGTCATGTTGACGCCGCTCGCGATGCGTTTAATCGCCGCCGACGCCGTCTTAATCGCAACAACCTCAGCCTGTCTGTGATCCTCCTCGGTACCAGGTTCACCCTCCTCAACCTCGATCGCTCTATCGTGCGACTCAAACTCGTGGCCGCCGTCTAAATCGTCGAGCGCGCGCATGGTGTCGTCGCAGAGCGTGCGCTCTCTTTCTTCGTCGAGCGAGGCTCTCGTTGATCTGCGCGATTTGACATTCAATCCACGCAGCGCGCGTTCCGCTGCCGCGACCGCCGCCGCGAGCTCGCTGCTCTTCTCCGCGAGCGTCTTGGCGAATCGATTCGGAGAAATGCTGCGATGTCCGTAAACGTAGCACCCCGGTGGCACGTCGCTCATCCCGCGTTTACTCGGCATGAGCTCGCTCGCCCCGTCAAAGTTTGAAACAATCACCGTCCCATCGTCATCCTTGGCAAACTTCAAATCGTAATCCCCGCTCACATCTCTCGCCGCGAACACACGCACCGATTTCGAATCAAACACCACGAACGCAAACTTCCCCCTCAGCTTTGGCAACGCCTTGGTCCCAAACGTCTTGTACAGGTGACACACCAGCTCCGCCTCGTAACACCTCCCTCCGACCAACTGTCTCGCCGCCTCCAGCGCGCTCGGCGCCCTATCCCCTCGTCTCCCTTCGTCCGAAAACAATCGCCACGCCAGGTAATCCACGTTCGTCAGGTGTCCGACAAAGCTCACAATGAGCTCGTTATCCGTGAACGCCTGTATCCCCGGCCCGACGCCGATCGCCACCCCGCCTCCGTCCAACGCGCTGCTCGACTTTTTAAACTCGAGCGCGTTCAGCGCATCCTCCAGCGCATCTTCCCCGCCCACTCGAGCCGCGCTTCCGTCCGCGTGGTTCACGCGGAGCGTTTTCGGCGGCACGACGCACAAAAACTTCCCCACTCGGTCTCGCATATCGACAAACTCACCCGCTCTGACGTGGCACCGCGCGCTTCCCTCGCTTTTTTCACCAGGGCACCTTCCTCGACGGTGCGCGCGCACGGACGACGTCGATCCGACGACGACGACAACGACGACGCGTCGTGAACAAACCTTTACCTCGCGCGAGGGTCTCGCTCGCTCGCTCTCGCTCTCTCGCGCGCGCGTATCCCGACCCCGGACCCCAGCGACGACGAAACGGGGCACCAACCAACGAACCAACCAACGAACCAACGAACGGACGATCGGACGATCGGACGATCGGACGAACGGCGCGCGCGAAGACGAGATCTGATGAGAGTTACTCACTCCTCGAACTTTGTTGGGGGAGATTTTGGAAGGATTTCGGACGAATCTCCTCTTTTACTAGTACATAATACGTCACGTGAGTTCATATTAAAGTATAAACCCCATCGATCTATCTGGTGGAGCATCGTCCGTCCGTCCCGTTCGGTGTTCGCGATCGAATCGAACGAATCGATCCCGTCACACACGCCCGCGGGAGAGCGCGGACGAAGGTGGTGGACGTTCGGTCGATACACCGGTGCGAGATGGCGTTCGGAGGCGGCGGAGGATTCGGTGGGTTCGGGTCGGCGACGCGGCCGCCGGCGGTGGCGACGCCGAGCCCGTTCGGTGGACCCGGGGGCGCGACCGCGGTGGGCGGGACGTCGGCGTTCGGGACGCCCGGTGGAGGATTCGGTGGAGGAGGGGCGAGCGGGGCGTTCGGGGGAGGGGCGAGCGGGGCGTTCGGAGGAGGCGGTGGGGCGTTCGGAGGAGGCGGCGCCGGTGGAGCGTTCGGGGCGGCGACGCAAGGCGGCGCGTCGCCGGCGCAAGGCGGCGCGTCGCCGGTGCAAGGCGCGTGTTCGTACTGGAACAAGGGGAGCTGCAGATTCGGCTCGAATTGCAGGAATAAACACTGTTGCTCCAAGTGTGGGTCCACGTCGCACAAGGCGGTGAATTGCTCGATGACAGCCGGAGTCGCCGGTTACCGGTCGACTCGGGTGACGGATAAGGAGTTGTTGGCGCCGAACACGTCGTACGCCATGGTGCACTCGATCTCAGCCATGCCGGAAAATCTGAGCAAGAGCGTGGAAGAGATTCGGGCGGCGGCGTACGATAGCGCGGATCAGCCGTCGACAACGGGTGGATTTGGCATGCCTGGCGGTGCAAGCGCGGCGCCGAGTCCGTTCGGGGGCGGTGCGGGCGCCGGTGGGGCATTCGGGGCGCCGAGCGCGGCGGCGAGTCCGTTTGGGGCGCCGAGCGCGACGACTGGGTTTGGTGCGGGGGCGTCCACGGGTGGGGCGTTCGGGGCGCCTTCGACGACGGGTGGGTTTGGTTCTTCGACGCCGGGTGGGGCGTTTGGCGCCGGGTCGTCGGCGCCGAGTCCGTTTGGCGGCGGGGCGACGACAACCAGTGCGTTCGGCGCGCCGACCAGCTCATCTCCGGGAGGAGGATTGTTTGGCAGCTCTGGAGGCGCCACGGGTGGGTTTGGCGCTTCGGCAACGCCGAGTGCGTTTGGAGCGCCGTCGTCGACGCCGGGTGCCTTTGGAGCGAGTCCGACGGCGACGGGTGGTTTCGGTGCGTCCGCAACGCCGAGCGCGTTCGGAGCGCCAACGAGCACGCCTGGTGCGTTCGGCGCCAGCGCGCCGGCGACTAGTGCGTTCGGTGCGGCGCCAACTCCGGGCGCGTTCGGCGGTTCGCAACCTGCGGCGAGTCCGTTTGGTGCGGCGCCCTCTACGACTCCGGGCGCGTTCGGTGCGGCTCCCGCTGCGGCGAGTCCGTTCGGCGCGGCTCCTGCTGCAAGTCCGTTTGGTGCCGCTCCAGCATCCACGCCAGGCGCGTTCGGTGCGGCGCAGTCCACGCCCGCGTTCGGTGCGGCGCCGACGACGCCGGGAGCGTTTGGAGCTGCTCCGTCCACCGGCGGTGGATTGTTTGGTTCTTCCGCCCCGGCGACGCCCGCTTTCGGTGCAGCGGCATCTGCGCCCGCGTCGGGAGGTCTCTTTGGTACAGCACCAAAGCCTGCGGGCGGGTTGTTTGGAGCTGCACCCACGACTCCGGCTGCGGGCGGTGGTCTCTTTGGTGCACCCGCGCCGACACCAGGAGCGTCCACGCCAGCGTTCGGCGCCGCCAGTGGAGGCTTGTTTGGCACCGCTTCCACTCCCGCAACGACGGGAGGTGGATTGTTTGGCGCCTCTCCGGCGACTACAGCTGCGGCGACGCCCGCCTTCGGAGGTTTTGGCGCGTCGACGTCCACCCCGCTCGGCGGCACCACGCCCTCCATCGGCGGGGGCTTATTCGGCGCCTCTACCGCAGCGTCCGCACCGGCCGGTGGTCTCTTTGGTGCCTCTGCGCCCGCAGCAGGAGGTGGTCTGTTCGGAGCATCGGCACCGGCGGCGGGTGCCGCCGCCGGTGGCGGCCTCTTTGGCGCGCCGAAACCGGCGGGTGGTTTATTCGGCGCTCCCGCGTCCAGCCCTGCCATCGGCGGAGGTTTGTTTGGAGCGTCCGCCCCAGCTTCGGCGCCCGGCGGCGGTCTCTTCGGCGCACCCGCGGCCGCGGCGTCTGGTGGAAGTATATTCGGCGCATCAGCTGCGACTACGGCGCCCGGTATCGGGGGAAGTCTCTTTGGCGGCGGCGCTCTGAGCACGGCGCAACCCGCGATGGGCGCGATCGCTCCTTTGGGCGGCGCACCGACGGCGATGACGCCGTACGGTTCTCCATTGCAAATGCCGCAGCTCGCTCTCGTCGCTGCCGATGCGGGCCCTCCCAAGCAATCACTGCTCGGTAAGATTCAAAGTCCAGCAGCTGGTGCCGCTGCGACTGCGTTCCCCGTTCGTTCGCTCACGCCGCGTTCTCCGTGGTTGACGAGCCGAGGCGGTTTGAGCAGAGACGCCAAGCCTCGCGGCGGTGCCTCTGTTCTGTCTCCGGCTACTGGTGGCGCGGGCACGCCCTTAGCTGCCACTCCCGGGTCGACATCTCGCCCGGGAAGCGCCGTTTCCGTCGCCACGCCTTCGAGCGCGGGATGGTTGTTCAAGCCTCGCGAGAACCCACGCACGCTCTTCATTCGACCCGAGGGCGCTGCGGCGTCTCCCGCTCCGTCTGTGACGCTCGCCGTATCGCCCGCGCGATCGGAGAGAAGCCCGGCGCGTCGTCAAGTGCACTTTGCGGACGATAAGGAGAACACGCCGGCGAAGACGACGAGCGAACCCCGCAACGCCATTCTTCCGAAGCTCAACGGCGCCGGGTACAGCATGAGTCCTTCGATTGAACAAATGGAGCGCATGTTTGAACGCAACGGCGACGACGCCCTCGCGGCGCTCGATAACTTTACCGTGTCCAATGAAACGTTCGGTCGCGTCAAGTGGCTCGAACCTGTCGACGTGAGAGGGCTCGATCTGGATAAGATCGTTTCCTTCGAGCAAGCCTGTCTCTGCCTCTACCCCGAGGATCAAGACATCGAACCGCCTGCCGAAGGCGAAGGTTTGAAGAAGCGCGCTGAGGTGACTTTGTACGGTATTTTACCCAAGAAATCGGGCGATGCCGCCAAGCACAAGTACCGCGATAAGATTGTTAAGCAAACGGAAAAGGCGGGCGCCGAACTCGTGGAGTACAACCCGGACACGGGTATTTGGAAGTTCATCCTGCAACTTTGAGTGTCGAAAGTGAGCGCTCTCTTCGCGAAAAACGGACTGGTGAAGAGATTTTTTCTTAGTTAGTAGAGAAATCCTAAGCCGACACGGTGAGCGAAAAAAAAGTAGATTTGTAATAAGCAAAGAATAACGAGAATACGATTGACTGATTGCAATGCTAGGCTGGAAGAAAGACGCCGACGCCGTCGCTAAACTTTGAGCCGCACTCGGAAAGTTTGGCGAACGCGGCGGCGAAATCGTAAAAGAAGGCATTCTGATCCGTAGCGTATCGCATGAAGTGCGGCGCAAAACCTGGGTCGGTGTGCAACGCACGGTCCGTGCTCAACCAGATCAAATCCTTTTCATCCGTCTCTCGTTCCCGATTAAAGTACGAGTTGTCGAATTTAAGCCAGTTTCTCGTCCACGACGCCCCACCAGGCATGCCGATGTTTCCTTGTGTGCCGTCACCCTTGGCGTTCATAAACGGGCATCCCGTAAACTTCGTCCCATTCTTTGCCCCGTATCCAAACTCCGTCGTCCCACTCCGCTCTTTAAACGCCCTTCCAATCGTATGCGCGCCCGACAACGCGACGATTTCTCTATCATTGAAACCCATGCGTCCAAAGACGTTTCTCAAGTGCGTCGCGGCGTCCTTCGCCCCATCCCCGAACGGCGCCTCCGCATCCGGCAAATTCCCTTCCCTCGGACACTCACCATCCACCACGACGTCGACGCGTCCATACCTCATCGGAATCTTCGGTCCACCGGCGTGTTCGATCGCCGTCGCTCCGCCCAGTTGTATCACATCAGCCCAACTCAACGCCGGGTACTTTTCCTTGATTGGTTTCAAGTAGTTCACCGCCTTGGCCAACCCCGCATTGGCGCCGTGCGCGAGCTCTACGTCGAATCGAATGCTTCCATTCGCACCCCCGCGCCGAGGCCACGCTTCGTTCGACGTCGCGTCGTGCGTCCCCGCGTCGTGCCACGCGAGTCGCACTAGGATCGGATTAGCGCTACTTTCATCGAGAAACGAAGCGATTTCCGACCGCGCGGCGAGTAAATCTGCGATGTAGGCGTCGTTGATGGACGGGGTAACCGTACGTAGGTGTCGCGCGATGGTTTCCACGCGTCGGGTCGTGGACGACATGTCTTTTCGTGAAGCGTTTCGCGTCACCGAGTGACGCGGCCACTAGTCAACTACCGCATACACCGGCGCTCGTCGCGAGCGCCGACGCGAGAACAGAAGACGCGCGCGGTATGGCCACCACCACAATGACGGCCCTCGTCACGGGATCGACGGATGGGATCGGATTACACACGGCGCGTCGTCTCGTCGCGGCTGGGCACTCTGTCATCTTGCACGGAAGAGACTCTGGACGACTGGAACGCGCGATGACCTCTGTGGAATCGCACGCGGTCGACGGCGCGCGTGTGTACGGTTACGTGCGAGATTTTAAATCCCTCGCCGAGTGTCGGGCGTTGGCACAGGAGGTGGAGAGGGATTTCCGAGGGAAGGATTTGTCGATGTTGTTCAACAACGCCGGCGTGTACATGGAGGGACAGCAAATGTCGGACGACGGACATGAGATGACTTTTGCGGTGAATGTATTGGCGCCGTACGTACTCACAGAAGCGTTATTACCGACGCTGGTGGAGACGGCGGAGCGGACCGGGGTAAAATCGAGCGTGTTGAACGTCGCTTCGATTTCTGCGGCTCCTCGTATAGATTTCGACAACATAGCAGCAGAGAAACGATTTAGCTCCCACGGGTCGTATTCGCTATCGAAAGCGTGCATGAAGGCGTTTTCGTATGAACTATTCGATCGACTTGTCGATGGACGGGTTCTCGACGGGACTGCAAATCACGAGCGCAACTTGAACGTGTTTTCGTGCGATCCTGGGACAGTTAATACAAAGATGCTTCTCGCCGGTTGGGGGCGCTGCGGTATTGAAACGTACGAGGCGAACGATCAGTTTGACATTATGGTACGAGATATTGAGCGAAACTCGCGCGAGAGAAACGGGTATTATTTCATAGGTGCCTCCCCGCAACCGCGTCGGAGTCAACCGGGCGACGCCGAGCAAGCGAGACTCTGGGCGTTGATGGAAAGCAAAACGGGCGTCGTCTACACCTAATTCCTTCATCTCGCGCGTAGCTATTCCTTCTCGTAGTAAAACAGTCCGTTGGTTCGTACATATACACAGTCTTGCTTTATTTTTACATTTACAACAACACGCGACGGAGTCTCTTCAGCCTCGTCGGCATCGTTTTCGGAGCAAGTAAACTTCAGCTCTGCACTCGTTCGTTTGTTCGTTTGAAAACAAAATCAAAAAGACAGAAACCCGAACAAAAACGCTCAAATCGGTCCAATTCCAAAAAACGCCCTCGCCTTTTCCTCCGCGTTCGCGTTCGCCGACGCTCTCGGCGTCCGATTCATGGCGGCGTTTTCGCTCAACCTTCGCTCCCCTTCATCCACCGAGCTCCTCGAGCTCTCCATCGACGTCCTTCTTCTGCTCTCCACCGCCGCCTGCGCAAAGATATTCCCCGCGCAATCTCCGTACGGGTCTTCCCCGAGAAACGTCACGTCTTCCTCCGTCCACGACATCATCCATCGGTCCGCAAACGTCGTCGGTCGATGCGTCGTCGCATCCGTGCCTTGCTGACTAGACGCGCCGCTTGTTTTTTGATTCTTCTTTGACGATTCCGACGCCGTTCGCGACGAGGTCCCGCCAAGCTTACTCGCGAGATTGGTGAACATTATTTCGTTTCGTGCGCTCGTATCGCGCGCGCGTCGTTTTCGTCGTCGCGCGTCTTCGTTACCGTCGGTTCGTGCGGCACGTAAATGCCGACAAGAGCCGTCGATCGAGTCTCGAAGTGGTTAGAACCCCTCTGTATGCGTATACAGTGTAAACAGTGACACTTTGGTGCACTTTTTCATGCAGTCCATCACGCCTCAGTCGTCGACGCCATGCGGTGCGCGACGGCGATGCGACGGGCGTCGGTATCGATGCGGACGACGTGTGCGACAACATCGACGTCGACGCGTCGAGGGTGGTCCGGATGTAGGGACGACGCGAGGCGAACGTCGCTCTTGGGATTGAGTAGTGGTGACGGCGCGGTGGTCAGACGTCGTGAACGAGGACGACGACGAGCGACGACGACGACGAAGAGGGTGTTCGGGGCGGTAACTGCAGACGACGACGATGTCAACGACGGGCGGTTTGAACGTACCGATAAAACGAAGAACGTCGTAGTGCGCGTTGATGACTCGTCGGCGTTGACGCGGTGCGCGAGGGCGTTGGCAGATGGGGGCGTGTGCGCCGTGCCGACGGATACCATTTATGGCTTTGCCGCGTGCGCAAAGAGCGCGAGAGGGGTAAACGCGCTGTATGAGATTAAAGGAAGAGCTGCAGACGTGCCGCTGGCGATCGCGGTGGCGGATGCAGAGGATGTTGGGGCGTACGGGGAGTGCGAACACCTGGCTGAGGGGCTGCTAGCGCGTCTGCTGCCGGGACCGACGACGGTGCTGTTGCGACGGCGACAGTCGCGTGCGACCACGGGGGTGGCGCCGGAATTGAACCCGGGGGTGGAACTCATCGGCGTTCGAGTGCCCGCGAGTGAGTTCGTGCGGTCGCTGTGCCGGGCGCACGGTGGAGCTATAGCGCTTACGAGCGCCAACAAGTCGGGCGAGACGAGCACAACGGCAGTGGAAGAATTCCAAGAGTTGTGGTCAAAATGCGACGTCGTCATCGACGGAGGACGCATTCCCACCGCGCGTTCTGGGAGTACCATAGTCGATCTAAGCTCGCGCGATGGGGATTACAGAATCGTTCGCGTGGGTGAACGATGCGACGAGCTCGAACGCGTCCTCGTCGACGAATTCGCGTTGCAACGCCGCACTCTATCCAAGTAGACTAGACGAGCTCGGCGCGACGAGCTGTAGGAATGGTGGTAACATTAACATCAGCACACATTAGCATGACGGTTTTATTTTGGTATTAATGGTACACGACGCGTCTGAAAACTCGCTCACAAATCCTTCCCTTCAATCTTCCCACTCTTCGACCGCGCGAACGCTCCGTAGGTTCTCGCACACAAACTCATAAAATCCTTCGGTTTGAGCACGTTACACCCCTCCGGCGCGTCCTCCGGGTTCGCCCAGAGCACCCCGAGAGGGATGCACGCCGCGAGATACCCCATTCCGATCGCCGGGAACAGCGCGAACGCCCCGGGGTGTCCGTGCACGACGAGTTCGTGAATGACTACGCAACCGACAACAAAAACAACGGTGAAGACACTGAGGGCGACGACGAGCGCGTTTCTTTGCGTCGAAGCGAGCGCGCCGGACGCGCGCGAGCCTCTGTTCACGTCAAGCACTCCGCGCGGCATATCGAGCGACGGCGGCGGCGGTGGTGGTGGTGTCGCGGCTTTGCGAGAGGTGCGAAGCGTCACGTTGTGTCGACCCAGCTTTTTGGACACTTGTTCAGTATTCTGAGTGGTCTAGCTGACACACCGCTTGACGCTCGACGCGAGCCTGCGATTCGGGTCATTCAATGCCTAAATTCCAATCATCCGCAAAATAACACACGCGTGATAATTTCAGTCATCGCGTGTCGTCGTTTCGACGTCGACGTTGATGCGCCAACATGCGGGAGAGGACGCGTTTGCGGAGCTCGGATTCGGTGAGTTCGGCGCCGGCGGCTTCAGTTTCTTCTTCGTCGTCATCGTCGTCGTCGTCATCTACGTCATTAGCAATCGCATGCACGTGCGGTAGACCACCATTCGACGGCGTCGTCGTTCGCGGTTGTGGAACGGACACGCGATGCGCGTCGTCGTTTTCATCGTCCCTACCACCCGTCCCATTCGGCGTCGCTCGACGACGCATTCGCTCGACGACGTCTCTGTCATCGACGTACCCATCATCGAACGGCCGTCTCGACGATGCCAACGCAGCGAGCAAATTTGACTGCGTCGTCATGATGTCCATCAGCATCCGCTTCACGCCCGCCATCTCATCTGATAAATCATTCTGTCGTCTCCGCATCGTCTCTACGCGTTCGGAGAATCCTCGCATGGACGCGCGGGCCTCCTCATGAAATGCCGCTTCACGCATCGCGCTATCGCCCGCGCTCGGTCCACCACCACCACCGCCACTACATCTCGCAAACTCGCACCCTTCAGACGTTCCCCCGGGGAGCGTCATCGTAAGCGGCGCCGAGTTATCCGCTTGCGAACGCGCGACTTGCTGCTTGCTCGAATCCAGCGAGTGGTGTCCCAACGCAGTTGTCCCAAAGATGTCCCCGTTGAACCTAAACCGCTCGACGAACGCGTCGTCCGAGCCGAGGCGGCCGTCACCAAACGCGCCGGGTAAAACGAGTCCGAGATCATCTTCGCTCGATCGTCCGCGCTTCGCCGGCGTCGTCTCTATCGTCGACGGTGGAGCGTTGGCGAAGGGAAACGGAAGGAGTCCCGTTCCCGCGCCCGCGCCGCCCGTCATCGTCGTTTGCGACGTCGGCGTCTCTCTCGGACGCCCGATGGCGGTGACGTCGCGCGCGAACGCGTACCGGGGTTCGAATGGCGTCAGCGGCGGCAGCGCGCGCGTCGCGGGTGGGGGCCAAGCGTCCCGCGGCGTCGTCATGAGTTCACGATGACGCGCGTGGTGATTAGTGACGGTTGGATTCACGCGGGGACGCACTCATCGCCTCGCGCGGCATCGAGCGACCATGTTGACGCGACGATGGGCGCGCCGCGACGCGGGAATGCGTGTGAAAATTTTATTCTTCATCGTTTTCGCGCGCGTCGTGATCGCGCGCGCGTCGCCGACGTCGGTGCGGCTTCGAGAGAACGAGGGTGCGTCCCTCGTTCCCGCGTCCGAGGATGCGCCCGCGCCAGTCGTCGTTCCGTTCGAGCCGTGCGTCGGTGCCACCGCCGATGTCGACGCATTTTGCGCGAAGATTGGTCTCGGGTGTGAAATTACGGATGCGCGGGCGACGCGGGGAAGGGACGGGGCGACTTTGGAGGATGGGTGCGTCGCCGTCCTCGTGGATGCTAAGGTTGGAGTGGCGAGAGCGACTGTATCGAGGACGTGCGCGGGACGCGCGCGAGAGGCGCTTTGGATTCGAGCGACGATGATGTGCGAGGAAGAACAAGGGAGGCTGTTTCCGTATTCGACGATGTTGCTCGGAGAAGTCGTCGCGCTCGCGGATGCTGCGATTTATCTCGCAAATTCGACGCACGCGCTCAAGGAGACGATTCGCGGCAATGAAACGACTGAGGATGATGCAGAAGAGGAGAAAGAAGAAGAACGCGGTGCGAGCTTCACGATATACTACCCGTGGTCGTACTAGCTCGAGAGTATTTCAACACAGGTTTCATCATTAATACAAAGGATTCGTCTAATAGTCCGAATCATCGTCGTCGTCATCGTCATCGCTGAGTTCATCGAAATCGTCATCTGATATCTTGAAATCGCTCTCATCGTCTTTATCGGGCGCGTCTTTAGCCTCTTCTTTTTCATCGATATCGTCGTCGTCATCGCTGTCTCGAGCGCGTCCGGCGTCGTTGTCCATGTCGTCATCGTCGTAGCCAACGTATTGGCTGGTGTTTGTGCTGGGATAATCAGCCATCGTCGCCCCGTCAGCAACCAAGCCGAGCTGTTTAGCCATCTCATCCGTCGTCAAAAGTTTCTCCAGCGGGTACAGGCACTTTTCGTAAGCCTTTCTCAAGGCGAACGATGCGCTCGTTTGAGAAGTTAGATCACGCCCGAGAGTACGCGCGACGGTTTTCCAGAGTTTGTTGCGCGTCACGGATTCGTACCCACCCAAGTGCATCGCTTCGAGGAAGACTCTGTGCACGTTGAGCGGCGTGCGACAGAAAATTGGCGGTTGTGGCGGGGCACCACCGAATGATTCCTTGTGGTATTTGTCAAACTCTCTCTTGTTATCCCCGGCGGGCCATCCCAAGTGACGCGCCACGGATTTGCACCGAGCTACGAGAGCCAGATCTTCCGGGGAGAGAAGTTTTTCAGGGTCAACCGGAGCCGGCGCTTCGTGGACAGGATCGTGATACTGTTCGGGCGCGGCGACGATTTCCCAAGGAGAAACCCACATGTAATCGTCCGGGTCGCTATCGAAAACGATCATGACAGTCTCCCAGTTGTCTGGCGTGCTGCGTCGAACGCTGCGCACGCGACCGAGATAGTACAGTCCGTTATCAAACGCTATGAGACCCTTGGATTCATCCGCTGTTTCGACGCCTTCAAACTGCATCATGATGCGATCACCAGCGTTCCATGGATCGTTCTGGGCGTCCTGGTACTTGTTCCAGGGCAGAACGTAGTCGGCAATGTCACCTCCTGCGTAGAGAGGGGCGATGATGAGTCGACGCTCGTGCTTCTTCTCTTCTTCTTGCGGCGTGGCTCTGTTCCTACTCACCATCGGACGCGTGACTTCAGGCGGATCTATGAGTAGCAACATCATCCATGCACAAGGTGGTAAACGTTCGTCGTCTCGACCGCGCGCAGAGAAGACCTCGCCGGCGCGGTATGCCGTACTGAGGACTACGCAACGCTCCGTGGGCCGCAGAGTGCTAACGTCAATCCAACTCTTTGGACGCGATTTACGATCAATGTAACGCGCGTACGTCTTGGCCAGACCGCGTTTAATGAGTGCAACAGTTTCCCCAGTCTGAATGCCCGCGGCGCCGTAAGCTATTCCGGTGCATAGCTGAAAGCCACCCTGCGACATGCGATTCGGATCTTGCGCTAAGCAGCGAAGAAACTGGTTGACGAGATTCGCGGCGCGTCGAGTGTTCAAGTCTTGAAGAGGTTCGACGAGCTCTGGCGCGAGCAAAATGTCGTGAATGGCCGGAATGCTATCATCCACCTGCGGTAAAGGAGCTGTTCCGTTCAACTCTGCTTCTGATCTTGGCCCGAGGACGTAAAATCTAATTTGAGCGAGCCACGTTGGTTTAGCTTCCGCCCACAATGTGTTGTCCATCAGGCCAGCCGCGTCACAAACACCTTCAACAGCAGGTAAAAGCATCAAAAGATCCACTAAACTCTGAGTCTGTGCCTGCGATGCGCTATCCAAAAGACTACTCACTTTAAGGAAGCGGTCCATCCACCGTTGATCGCCGGTGCGCCACCAGGGACACGCGTGCAAAATGTGCTTGACGACGCTGAAAAGACGGCTCACCAACTCCTTTTCATTCACAGAGTCGCTCGAAATGCCATCCAAATTCGCGTATCCATCTTCAGAGGACGACGAACATAGCTGTTGAATGCGCTCACGACGGGTTTCATCGTCAAGCTTCGTTTCTGCGCCATCCTCTGCGTCGTCTTCTACCGATTGCGCGAGCAACTTGTTGAGCCTCATGATGAACCTCTCGCTTTCGCACTTTGCGTTGCACCATTTGCTGAGTGCGTCCAGCTCGGGCCCGGGTTCGTATACACCCCAACGCGAAGCGTACTCGACGAGACCGGAGACGTTTTCGGACAATGCTGCAACGTCAGTGAGCTCCCTCGTAAACGCCACATCCTCCACTGGAGGACCCGCAATGGGCTGCTTCGGGCGTTCGACTCCATCGACAATCTCGAGAGGAGAGCTATCTTCGACGAGCCAACCCTCCGGTGCTGTCTCTACGTACAGTCGGCCGCCATTACTGAGACCTCCGAGCATGAAGTAACGTCTTCCTTGAAGATCGACGGCGTATGGTTTGCCGCGATGAATTATCGCTCGCTCAACTGCCTCGTCTCGCCACTTTGTGTATTGCTCGCGTCTGTACTCCGTTAGCGTGGGCGGTTTCTCCTCCTTCTCCTCCTCATCGTTCTCTTCATCATCCTCGCTCTCTTCTCCATCACGCGCTTCCTCCTTGACGTCGGTTTCATTCTTCTCATCCCAACCGCCGCCATCCACCTCCATCGCGTCGTCGGCTCGCTGCTCCTTGACCTTGTCATTCTTGTCCTCCTTTGCCTTGTCATCGCTCTCCTGTTTCGGAACCTCGCTCGCGGGATTCGGAGGGGCAAAGTGAAACTCACCCGTCTTTCGCTTCGACCGAGTACCCTCGTAAATCTCTGTAAAGTACTCTCTGAAGAGATCGCTCTCCATGGCCACCGCGCACAACGCCACGGCGAGCGCCACGCGATTTTCTGGCGTCAACTTTTCCACGGATGTCTCCTTCTCCAATTTCTCCACCGCTCGAAGCGCCTCGGCGCGAACCCGGGCGTTGATACCGTACTGATAATCCTGAATAACATTATTCGCGCGATCCTGCCAGTCCAACTCCCCAACGTCGTTCAAACCCAAAATCGGCGAGGTCCACCATCGAGCCGACTTTGGCGGCTTTTTTGAGTTCTCCGCGTCGATGGAATCCGTTCGACCCTCCGTCAAGCGCAAGCACGCTACCATGAAATCGCGAAGAAGCGCCGCCTCGGCAGCGCTGACGTGATCGGAAAAGAACGCCTTGGCGTATCGCTCAAGCGGACACCGCGGAATGTGAAGCACTTGGGCGAAGACTTGGGCGAAATCCCAAAGCGTGAGAACTTCGGCTTGTAACCGAGGACCGACGCTCGAGTACTCTGGAAGTATCGGTGACGCTGGCGGGGGCGCTTCGAGGCGTACAGGCGCTGGTTTCTTTGCCTCTGCTATCTCCGCAGCCTTTTCGGCGCGGATGCGCTCGCGACGCGCGCGGTCTCGCTCTAATCTGCTCGCCTTTGTCATCGATCCTAATTGGTGCTTTTCCCTCGTCCAATTTTGCAAGTCGACAAGGAGCGCGGGGGCGGACGTCTCCTCATCCACGCTCACGCCTGGAGGGCGGAGAGCCTTTGAGTACACCATGCTCTCCAACTGGCTTACGATGAAGAACCCGTCCCCGACAATGTCCGCGTGGGTGTACTTGTACTCGCCCGCATCCTTGGCCTCTTCCTCCGTCTTGCCGCAGAGCGCCTCCTCCTTTTGTTCCTCTGGCGTCGTGTTCCCTATGAGTTTTGCCGCCTTGTTCGGGGTTTTCACCGCCATCGGCACGTCGTGGGGAACCACGGGAACGCTCAGAATCAACGCTAATCCATCCTCCAAGTTCAGGTTCCAATCCGCCGCGAGAGCTCGAACGAGCGCGTTGGTGAACCTCGCTCTTCGAAGCGTCACGGTTACGTACTTTTCAAACCTCGCGCTCGGTTTTAAAAGCTTATACCACGCCCGTTGCGTCACCAACCAAATCTCCGGTTCATCACCACCGTACCTAATCGTCCAATCCCGAACATCCATGAGCTTGAGCGCGTGCGGCGGACGATCCTGCGGTGTCAACTCTCCCGCCAAGACGACGCTCGGTAACCCGTGCTCGCCATCCGTCAACTTTCTCGCCTTCCCGATCGCCAGCACCCTCGACGGTTTCGACCCGTGCACGCTCACGGCTTTATTCTCATCAAACTTATCTCGAAACTCGTACTCATCGAGGATTCGCATCGGAAGCGTCTCCCCGGGGACTTCCTTCGGCACTTCCCGCGACTTCGCGTCGCCGTCGTCCGTCGTCGCCGTCGTCCCGGCGGTCATCGCCGCCTCACCCGTCGATCCATCCTCCCCGCGCCCCCGCGTTGTACCGTCATCAATCTCCATCGCATCTCCCTCCGTCTCATCCGTCGTCGTTTTCCGTCTCTCGGGGCTCCCTCCCGCGTCCGGCGTCGTCGCCGCCATGACGCCGACCGACTGAACTGAGAGGTCGTCTCGATGCGTTTCCTCGGTGACAAATCCGAGTCTCTAATCACCCTATCACCGAACGGCGCCGAACCGAACCG
>Ga0181600_10000568_pt1 | contig 28451 bp, 32 predicted proteins | sample 041ome_2_FD_132982 | JGI IMG/M metagenome (GOLD analysis project Ga0181600, IMG submission 132982) | Coastal salt marsh microbial communities from the Groves Creek Marsh, Skidaway Island, Georgia - 041406US metaG (megahit assembly) | ecosystem: Environmental > Aquatic > Marine > Intertidal zone... | reverse complement strand
TATTGTCATTAGTGTCTTCAAGGAAAATCTGTATATTGCCCTGAACTTTCATCAAGTCTCTTTTTAGATTTTGTATTTGTTTAAGATCTTCTTTGGCTGTAATTACCAGCTCCCCGATTAAAATATCTTTTTCAAGTTTTTTGTTTTGAAGCTCTCTAAAATCGTCAATGTAAAATGATAATAAGACTCCAGATATAATTACGATGAACTCAACAAGAAGCCTTAGGTTATTTTTTAACATCCAATGATTCTAAAGAATTTAGATTTTTTGATCTAGTGCTATTTATGCCAGTAAATTTTTTACAAGCTTGCTGACAATTGACATATCAGCCTTGCCCTCAAATTGAGGCTTAAGATAACCCATTAGTTTACCCATATCCTGCATGCTCTCAGCAGAGACTTCCGCAATTCCTTCTTGGATGAGTGACTGGATTTCTTCTTCTGATAATTGCTTTGGTAAATATTTTAATATTACGTCTAGCTGGCTTTGTTCGTTAGCAACCAGGTCATCACGACCCCCATTTTTAAATTGCTCTATTGAATCTCTTCGCTGTTTTACATTCTTATTTATTAAATTAGAAATTTTGGCATCATCAGCTTCAACTTTTTCATCAATCTCAAATTTTTTAATGTCTGAGATTAGCATTCGCAAAGTATCACGCGTGACAACGTCTTTGCTCAACATAGCTGTTTTTAAATCTTGATTTATTGTGTCTAGGAGAGACAAATTAGCGATAGGATCTTTGCCTTGAGAAACTAAACTTTCGATTAGTTTTATGAGCACGCTTGATTGCAGCTGCCATTTTTCTCTTTCTTACTGCTGTTGGTTTTTCATAGAATTCTCTAGCGCGGATCTCTGGAACGATCGCAGCTTTTTCACAAGCGCGCTTAAATTTTCTTAGACCAACGTCGAAGTATTCTGTATCTTTTATTATTATAGAAGGCATAATTGCTGGGTAGTTTATTCTTTTTATGGAGTGAATGCAAAAACTTTTTTATGATTACTTTAGGTATTGAAACATCTTGCGACGAAACTGCTGTTGCTCTATATGACTCTGATAAAGGATTGATCGGAGAGGCAGTTTTTTCTCAAATAGAACTGCATGGAGAGTATGGTGGCGTTATACCTGAACTTGCTTCGAGAGATCACTGCCAAAAAATTACACATATTTATAAGCAAGCCTTGGGAAATACTCCTCCAAGCAGCATTGATCAGATCGCTTATACAGCAGGCCCCGGATTATTGGGTACGTTGTTGATAGGTGAAAATTTTGCTCAAGGATTAGCACTTGCTCTAAATAAACCATTAATACCAGTCAATCATCTTGAGGGTCATTTGATGGCTCCCTTTCTCAGTGGAGACAAGTTAGATTTCCCTTTCTTGACGCTACTTGTATCTGGGGGGCATTCACTAATTATTGATGTAAGAGGTTTAAATGATTATGAGATTCTAGGCCAATCCAGGGATGATGCTGTTGGAGAAGCTTTTGATAAAGTGGCTAAGCTGATCGGTCTGGGTTATCCAGGAGGCCCGGAAATAGAAAAGATGGCTCAGCAGGGAGATCCCAATAAATTTAAGTTTCCTCAACCAATGCTGCACAGCGATGATTATGATTTTAGTTTTAGTGGATTAAAGACTTCAGTGCTTTATGCGGTGCAAGATCTTGAAAAGATTACCGAGAGAGTCCAGGCAGATATATGTGCATCTTTTCAGCATGCCGCCACAGAAGTGCTAGTTAAAAAAATATCAAAAGCATTAATGGACACAGGTAGAGAGGGTATTATTTTAGCTGGTGGAGTAGCAGCTAATAAATTACTCAGACAAAAAATTTCCACTCTTCAACAATCATTAAACATTAAAGTTTTATATCCACCAATTGCACACTGCACAGATAATGCTGCGATGATTGCATACCTTGGAAGCTTGAAGACAGATGAAGCAACGCAACAGCTAAACTCGCATGCTCGACCGCGCTGGCCCTTAGGAGATGCGATAGAGTGAAAGATATTATTTATATTAAAGATCTAAGAGTTCAAACCATTATAGGAATATTTGGATGGGAGCGAGAGGTACGTCAAGAAGTCAGCATCGACCTAGAGATGGTATTTGATTGCAAGAGAGCTGCAAAAACAGATGCTATTGAAGACACCATTGATTATAAAAAAATCACCAAAGGAATTATTAAGTTTGTTGAAGAATCTGAATTTCAATTGCAAGAAACTTTAGCAGAAAGCATTGCTGCTCTTGTAAAGAATGAGTATAAAGTTAATTCACTAAAGTTAAGAATTTCCAAACCAGGCGCATTAAGACATGCCGAAGATGTTGGAGTTATTATTCATAGGTAATGAAGTACTATCTTTCACTTGGAAGTAATATTAACCCAGAATCAAACCTTGAGCTGGCTATTTCTGAGTTAAATAAAATTCTTACTCACACAAAGTGTTCCTCAGTGCATAAAACTCAAGCAGAAGGTTTTGATGGAGATGATTTTTTAAATCTTATTTTTCATGGAGTCTCTTCCCTATCTTTTGAAGATCTTAATAGGAAGCTAAAAGATATAGAAGATAGCTCCGGCAGAAATAGAAATGTTGAGAAGTTCTCATCGAGAACGCTTGATATAGATATTGTTTTGCAGTTAAACGATGAAGAAGAAATACTATTTGAGAGTGACGAAATAGTTAAATATCGTTTTGTTTCTGAGCCACTTCAAGAATTATTATGAGCTCATTTATAATTCTTTTCTACAAGGTCCCATGCAGCTTCTGCTAGAGGAGCCACTTGATTACCTCTATCCTCAGCATGCTTACTTGCTGCTGTTCCATCTCTAACTCTGCCCATTATCCCTTGTAAGATTCCAGCAAGTTTAAAGATATTGAAAATTGTATAAAACTCCCAGTGCTCATCAAGGTTTTTACCAGTAATCTCACAATACATGTCTCTATATTCTTTTTCAGTTGGAATACCGTTTTCTTTGCAGAATTTTTCATCCGCTAGATCGGGAATATTTCTCCAGCTAATGCAATGGTAATTAAAGTCAGCAATAGGGTGCCCCAATGTTGAAAGTTCCCAATCAAGCACACCCATAACATTATTATTTGCATTAAAAACCATATTATCTAGTCGATAATCTCCATGCACAATTGAGGTTTCGTCTTCATCAGGAATATTTGATGGCAGCCAATCAATAAGTTTATTCATTGCAGGAATGTCCTGAGTTTCTGAAGCAAGGTATTGCTTGGTCCATCTAGAAACTTGTCTGGCAATATAATTACCAGGTTTCCCATAATCAGATAATCCCACTGATTTATAATCAACCATGTGGAGTTGAGCAATTACATTATTTTTACTTGAATAAATATCAAATCTCTCAGTGGGAGACTTGTCATCTAGTAACAAGTCCCAGTAAATATTGCCATCAAGAAAGTCCATGACAAAAAAAGGGGTTCCTATTACTTCTTCGTCTTCACATAGACCATAAGTTTTTGGCACTGGAACCTTGGTTTGTTGCAGAGCAGTCATTACCTTATATTCCCTGTCTACAGCATGAGCAGATGGCAGCAAGACACCTGGTGGTTTTCTGCGCAAAACAAATTGCTGTTTTTCGGTTGTGATTTTATATGTTGGATTTGATTGACCGCCTTTAAATTGAGCAATCTTTAAAATTTTTCCTGCTGATGAAATATTATCTCCAAACCATTCTTTGAGGCCTGATTCATTAAACTTAAGATTTTCAGCAACTTCTTTGGTACCTGAAAAAATGATATTGCCATCTGGGTTATTTGCATTAGAGTCGTTCATTACAGAGACTTTCCTCCATCTACGTTTAATATTTGACCTGTTATATATTCTGCTTCAGAAAGATACACTGCAGCATCTACAATATCTTTTTCAGTTCCCATCCGTTTCATTGGTACCGCGCTAATAATCTTATTTTTTTGCTCTGTTGTCCATTCTACATTTGGTGGCTCCAAAATTGCGCCTGGTGCTATTGCATTGACTCTTATATTTGGGGCTAATTCCTTTGCAAGAGACTTTGTAAGAGTTTGTAAGCCAGACTTGGCAGCAAGATATATTGAATGATCCACCAAAGCTTTGTCTACATTAATATCAGTGACATTGATAATAAAACCTTTATTTTTTGCAAGCTCTTTATGAAATGACTGTATCAAAAAAAGTGGTGCTTTAAGGTTGCTTCCCATGAGAGCATTCCAATTATCCTCAGAAAAAGTTCCAATTGGAGTAGGGTAGAAGGTTGAGGCATTATTAATTAACGCATCAATACGAAAATTTTTTGATAGTGTTTTTTCTACTAACTTTGAAACTTCATCTGCATTATCAAGATTTGCTTGAGCAATAATTGCACTATTGCCTCTTGCAGAATTCATCTTATCTGCCAGAGCTTCAGCTTCTATTTTTGAACTATTGTAGTGAATTACAACATCCCAACCTCTATTAAAAAATGATAAGGCCATTTCCTTACCTATTCTTTTAGCAGCTCCAGTAATAAGAATTGTTTTGTTCATATGACCTCTTGTAAGGCTTCATAATAAAGCAATTGTTTTTGATGCGATACTTCAGAGGCATCAACATTTGCTAATACTGAAAAGTCTATTTCTATGATTGATTTAAATATTTCATCCAAGTAACTCCAATGCTCTTTTAAGAACTCATATTTTTTAAAAAGCTCTAATGTTTCATAATTACGATTCACATTTATTTCTTCAATTAATCGCAATTTTTCTAATTTATTATCACTTGCAATAAAATCAATTACTTGTTTTAAAGATTCTTGTATTTTTACAAATGAGTTTGGAGTTGGTAATGAAGCACAGAGCTCAAAGCTATTTATTCTTTGCATATCTGCCCATTTCAGTTCCGGTAAATCTCCATCACAGGAAATGTTCTTCAAGTTTGTAAACCATGGATCGGTTAATTGAAAATTAATTAAAGTATTAAAAAATTCACTACTAAACCTGTTTCCAAGGGCTTTTTTAGTCTCCATCCACACTCTTTCTGATGATAAGTGCTTCAATTCATTTGAAGCAATAATTTTATTGAAATAAACTTCTGTTTCTTCATGAAGATTAAAGTCATGCAGTTGTTCATATGATTTAAATCTTGCGAACCTTAGAACTCTGAGAGGGTCTTCTGCGAAAGCAGGTGAGGTATGTTTAAATATTTTATTTTGTAAATCTAGTCTTCCCCCAAAGGGATCAATGATATTACCATGCTCATCTTTGGCCATTGAATTAATTGTAAAATCTCTTCGCTTTAGATCATCTTCAAGAGTAACACTTGAATCAAAATAAAACTCAAAACCCTTATAGCCAACACCAGATTTTCTTTCTGTTCTAGCTAGAGCATATTCCTCATTTGTTTTTGGATGTAAAAAAACTGGAAAATCTTTGCCTATTGGTTTAAATCCATTTTTTTCCATCTCTTTAGGGCTGGAATTTACTACAACCCAATCACGATCCTTTGGCATAACGCCAAGCAATTCGTCCCTTACAGATCCGCCAACCTGAAACACTTCCATGCTAATACTTTACCGAAATTTTTTTCAAATCATCAACCCTAAGTGCCGTAAGTTCACCTTTCCAAACGCATCCAGTATCTAAGCCAATAAAGTTAGGATTATTCGTTTGTCCATCCAAAGATGCCCAATGACCAAATACATAATATTGGTTCATTTTTTTATATAATTTGGACTCATAGTCAAACCATGGTTTGTAACCTGCTGTAGCTTCATTGCTTGTATTTTCTAGATCCAGACCTGCATTAATGTCTAGAAATCTCATTCTAGTTAAGTAATTAATAATTGCTCGATATCTGTCATTGCCAACTAGTGATTCATCCCAGGTGTTAGGTTTATCCCCCCACATGCCTTGGAGTATTTCAGAGGCATTATTAGCAAGCGCCATTGAAACTTCATTTGCAAGATCTGAAGCTTTTTCTATAGACCAAATTTCTGGAATACCGGCATGTGAGACAATAAATTTATTTAGACCTGATTGATCAGAAATCTGAATGAGAAGTGGACGTGTGATGAGCCAATTAAAAATTAGTTCACTGTTTTCTGCTTCAATAATTTTTTTTAGATCACCCTTGCTTTGATTAAAATTCATTAAATAAAGTAAATAAAGATCGTGATTTCCCAATACTGAAGTAATATTTTTATCTGCCATACAGTAATTAAGAACAGCAAGGGATTCCGGGCCTCTATTTACTAAATCTCCTGTTAAAACTATTTTGTCTTTTTGGCTGTTGTAATCGATTTTGTTTAGCAAGCAAACAAATTGATCATAGCACCCATGCACATCTCCAATTATATATGTGCTCATTTATGCATCCAGAGTCTTAAACACTGAAATAAAATCTTCAATGGATAATTCTTCTGCTCTTGCAAGGGGATTGATATCCAGCTTTTCAAAATCAATCTCTAATTTTTTAAGATTATTTTTAATTCCCTTTCTTTTATTGGCAAAAGATTGGTCAACTAGATTTGAAAACTCCGAGAATTGACTTAAATCAATCATAGGACACCCTCTTGGAATCAGTCTTATAAATGAGGACTGCACTTTAGGTTTAATATCAAAGGATTCAGGGGGAACATCAAATAAAATATCTGTTTCAAAAAACGCAGAAATTTTGACTCCAAGTCTTCCCCAATCTCCTGATTGATTGGATGCACAGATTCTATGTGCCACTTCTTTTTGAACTAAAAAATGCATATCCTCTATTCCAAGCAAGTAATTGATGAGCTTAATAATTATTTGTGTAGAAATATTATATGGAAGATTCCCTACGATTCTATGTTGAGTTATATGCAAGAAGTCCAGTGGTTCCTTGAGCACATCGCCATGGATAAACTTATGTTCTGTTTCTGAAAATCTATCCGAAAGGATGGCAATATTTTTTTGATCTAGGTCCATGGCTATTACTTTTCTATTTTGACCCATCAATTGTTCCGTTAGTGCCCCGGTTCCAGGACCAATCTCGAAAAAAAGATTATTTTTTTGAGGGCTTATTGCTCTTTCTATTTCAAATAGAATAACTGGATCGATAAGATAGTTTTGACCTAATTTTCGTCTGTGCGCTCTATCATTCATCAAAGCTGAATTTCTGCTAATTTAATGGCTTCCTTGATTGATCCAAGATTTGGTTTCATTTTTCCTGCAAAATCTAATGCTGTCCCATGATCAACGGATGTTCTTACAATTGGGGTCCCCAGAGTTATATTTACAGCTTCTCCAAAACTTAAGGCCTTTAAAACTGTAAGAGCCTGGTCATGATACATGCCAAGGTAGGCATCAGTTTTATTTAACTGTTTTACATTAAAAGCTGTATCAGCAGAAATTGCATATGAAGCATTTATACCCATGTCCCTGCAAACTTGAACCGCTGGATTAATTATCTTGATTTCCTCATTTCCCATTTTCCCATTTTCACCAGCATGAGGATTTAACCCAAGAATGGTAATTGAAGGGTGTTTAATTTTAAATTTTGTTTTTAAGCTCTCATGCAAGATTTGAATTATTTTTATCAACTTTGATTTTTGAATACTTTTTGGAACTTCTGAAAGTGGAATATGTGTTGTAGCAAGTGCAACTTTAATTTTCTTTGAAGAAAGGAGCATTACAACTTCTTTTGATTTGGTTTTCTTTTTTATCCATTCAGTGTGTCCTTTAAAGGTCTTGAAGCCGCCATTAATAATATTACTTTTTTGAATGGGCCCAGTAACTAAGCCAATTTCTTTATTTGTTAAACTTTTTGCAATTCCAAAATTTAGATTATCTATTACATATTTAGCATTTTTGGGATTCAGAACTCCTGGTGATGAATCATCGCATTTGGCAATTTGTATAAACTGAAGTGTGGCATGGGCATTTTTTTGAGCTTTTTTTAAATGCTGAATCTCAACAAAATTTATTTTTAGCTTCAGAAGCTTGGCTCTTGTTTGAAGAAGCGCCTTATCAACAATGCAGATTAAAGGCGATTGCATCTGCACCCAAAACTTTAATTTTGACAGATGCAGTATTAAGTCAATGCCTATTCCTGCAGGTTCACCATGAGAGTATAGAAGTTGCTTCAATCTAATTCTTTAAATTCTACAAATGCTTCAGCTCTTGTAGTGCGAAGAGTATTCTCAAGCTCTTCATCAAATTTTCTTGCAAATAGAATGCCATAGGCCCTATCTTTGATGACTTCTTCCGTTAAGTCCTCAGTTCTTTTGTCAAGCACTTGAAGGAAATGAAAACCAAATTCAGATTCAAAAACAGGAGAGATTTCGTTAATAGGAGATTCGAGCATCATTTTCTCAAACGCTGGGGCAGTTTTTCCTAGGCTGAGCCAATCTAAGTCACCACCTCGACTGGCTGATCCAGGATCTTCAGAAAATTCCTTAGCTAGCAGACTGAAATCTTCTCCAGCCAGGACTCTGTCCCGAACTTCTTCCAGTTCTTTTTTTGTAAAAGTTTCATCCCTTAACTTCGTTGTCATCATTAACACATGTCGAACATTCCATTGTTCTTCAAAGCGAACAAGATCACCACGCTTATCTTCAAGCTTAAGTATGTAATAACCTGATCCACTTTTTAATGGAGGAGAAATGTAACCTTTCTTCTTACTTTTAAGGGCATCTGCAAATAAGCTAGGCAAGTCAGCAAGATTTCTCCATCCCATTTCACCGCCAGAGGCAGCATTGCTACTTTTTGAGTTTTCCTTTGCAAGATTTGAAAAATTTGCACCATTATTTATTTCTGCCACAAGCTGGTCTGCTTTATTTTGATCAGATACAAGAATTTGTCGCACAAATAGTTCCGGAGATAGTTCTTTTACTGCTCCCTCTGTTGCTAAGAAACCATCTAATTCTTGCTCAGTGATATCCACCTCTCTTCCCACTCGACCTCTTTGCACTCTTTGAATGATCATCTCTTTTCTAATTTGTGATCTGAGTTCCTCGTAGGATTCACCCTCAGCTTCTAATGTTTGAATAAATTCCTCAAGTGATAGTCCATTGCTTTGTGCAATATTTTCAAATGCTTGATTTAACTCTCCATCACCGACTCTTATACCAGCCTGCCTGCCCATCTGTAATTGTAATTCTTCAATGATAAGACGTTCTTGAACCTGTTCTAGCAAAATTTCTTGAGGTGGCAATGGAGCGCCTTGCTCTTGGTATCTTTTTTCTATATTTTCAAGCATGTTTTTGACTTGTGATTCAAGGACAACCCCTTCACCCACAATAATTGCAACTCTATCAAGAATTTCAATTTTTGCATGCACGGGCAACATGACTAGAATTGAAAGGACAACATATATATATTTTTTCATAATGGTCATTGTACTTAATTAAATGTTTACAGAGGCATTCAACATCAAGAAATTTTTCAGTTTCTAAGACATTTCATTTTGTCAAAGGTTCAAAAAAGCATTAGAGAAGAAGCTATTTATTTTTTTGCTGCCACCAGTCAATCCCTTCAGCTCAAATTCAAAATTAATCCTGCTTTTATTTTCAATTTCTATCATTTTATCCCATCTAGTATCATGGAAATGCCCTGTTTGAAAATTAAGAAAATTATATTTAGATAATCTTTTATCTGATGCGTAGAGCCTGAAAGCTAGACAACAGTTTTCATAACCAAAACCAAAATAAGTTTCCAAATTCTTTTTAGATTCAAGATCTTTGCTAATTCCACCAATAAACTTATAGCCACCTGCCATCAATTTCTCTATTGAAAATTCTGCATGGTTTAATTCATTTCTATCATTTAAAAGAGGCACATTATTTTGAAATTTTCTTGAAAATTTTAGACGTGTTTCTGGCAGTTTGATTTCTATCCCCGTTGAACCGAAATTGAGTTTATTTCTTTTTTGAGAATAGTTAGCATCTATGTATGTTCTGACTTTCGTATTTTCATATGAAATACTTGCGCCAATCTGATTATCTTTTTCAATAGAATGATTAAACATTTCTCCTAGTACTTTACTTGCTTCTAACTCATTTTTTTTGTCAATCTGTAAATATAACCTCTTATCCTTATTGATTCTTTTATCAAATTTAAATCTTGCAAGCAAAAATTCCATATCAGGAATCCTGTCCTTGCCATAAAAATATCTTCCACTTAATCTATTGAAATTTCCAAAATTACGTTGATGAAGATCGAAAATAGGATTCATTGATTGATCTTTATAATTTGTTCTATGGTAAACAAACTCCGGAACTAAAAGGGCGCTGCCCTCATTGGATAGATGCCTAAAAAATGAAGAGATTTTGATTTCAATCGTTGGGATTGAAACAGTTTTAGTATTTCTTTGTGAGTTATTAAGGTTATATTTTTTATTTAAGAGCAATCCATTGATTGACAGATCAAAGTACTTAAGCTCATGCAGTGTCTCCGCCCCAATTTCAGCGATCAATCTTTTTCCAGTTTCATTTGTCTCGCTAATATTTATAGGGATATGGCGATTTGTATCTGTATCAAAGTTTGCGTAGTTTGCTTTCGCAAAATATGAAACTAAAGGGCCATATTTATTATATTCAAGATTAACCTCTGGTTTTTTAACGTACCCATTAGTGATGAATGGATTCAGGCTTTGGAACCCTTGGCGCATGATATCAATTGATAAATTATTTAATAACATACTCACTGAAACAGATTGTGTAAGATAATGATCTCTTTGATTGGCTATATTTGTAAGGCTTGAAGGTAAATCTAGCAATACCATTGAGTCAGAAGACTTTGCCCAATCGATAGAGGTTGTAATAGAAGAAAAATTTCTTTGTTCTTTTAAACGAAATGCCCATCTATCATTATCACTACGAGAGTATTTCTTTCTGAATTCTTTATCCTCAGGAAAAAATAGTAAATCAAGAAAATTAGAAGAACCTGAGCTGAATTTAGTTAAATACCTATAATTAGCTTCTAGACCGCTCCCTCTATCTTTTAAAACTCTGGGGGCAATTGTTAGATCAGATTTTGAAGATATTACCCAAAAATATGGCAAATAAAGATCAACTCCATCAGACGTAAGACTAAGTTCGGGTTCCAAAAAACCGCTTAATCTTTCTGTTGTTGCAGGAAATGGTAAGTATGGAAGTTTCAAAATTGTTTGATCTAATACTCTAAGGGTCAGATCTTCAATGTGACCTCGACTAGACTCTTCATCGATATGAATCGTTTTTGCCTTAATCTCCCAGCCATCAGAGATTCTATTACAAGAGCTTAGATTTGCATTTTGAAATGTAAGCTTCTGCTCCAAGTTCCCATCTAATGACTGATATTGAATAAATAAATTTCTTTCTTTGAGAAAAGCTTCCCCATTAATTAATTGCAAGTTTCCAGAATTTTTTTCTAACGAGCCACTTAAAAACTTAAAATAGTTTTCTGAGTAATAGATATTTCCATTCTTGATATCTTTTACTAAATTCTGATCTTCAAGGTATGTTGCGCTAGAAGCATTGATACTGCCTTTATCAAATCCAATTAAAACATTCTCATCCAGCATAATAGTTCCATTTGATTGGATATCGATTTTTCCAGCATCAATAGAATCAGGTTCATATTCTTTGCTTAGCTTGGGATAATATGGATTTGTACAGTCTTGAGATGGCTGAAGGTTCAATAAATTTTGCCCATCAAAAGTCTCAGCATTTGTACAATTAGCAAAAAGTGTAAAAAGAAATATAAATAAGTTCTTTTTAGTGTGATTTTGTAGTTCGGTGAATTTCAATAATCAAGGTTTTAAGAGGACATTTCTTTTAGCTCTCTAAGGCTATCTTTTCCATAAAACATTTCATTTTCAACAAAAAATGTTGGAATACCAAAAGCTCCTTTTTCGACCGCCTCACTTGTATTGGCAATAAGTTCTGCCTTAATTTCATCTTTAGCAATGCCTTCTATAACAAGATCTGGATAACAGTCATTATTGTTTAGTAGCTCATGAAGTGCCTCTGGAGTGTCCAGCTTAAGAGATTGTTCCCAGAGCCCGGATAAAACTATCTCAACATAAGACTCAAAAAAATCATTTTTTTGCGCAACTATTGCTCCTCTTATAAGAGATATAGTATTTACCGGAAAGTGCTCATTCATTTTAAATTTTGTGATGTTATGCTCCTTCATAAATCTATTGAAGGCAGTATCAAACTCATATTTTAATTTATTTGGGATATCAGCCAAAGTGACCATTGGAGGCTGATTATTCGATAGCTTCATAATGCCGCCTAAAAGACAGGGTATGTAGTTAAATTTGATGTCATGAGTTTTTTCAAGATTTTGTATTGCCTTATGACATAGGTAGGCATTTGGGCTTGCAAAGTCAAAAATAAAATCTACATTCATAGTCGTCCCCACTTCTTATGCTTATAATAATTCTTTAACTTGCATCAACCAGTTTAAAAATGCAACATCAAGCAATAATTATAAAAGTTGGAGATCTACAATGGATTTAAAAGGCAGAGTTTTATTTATTACCGGTGGTAGCAGAGGAATAGGCCTTGAAATAGGCAAACGTGCGGCTAAGGACGGCGCTAAGGTGGTTTTAGCTGCAAAAACGGCAGAGCCTCATCCAAAGCTTCCTGGAACAATATTTACTGCAGCCGATGAAATTGTAGCTGCAGGCGGCGAAGCATTGCCTATTATCTTGGACGTTCGTGATGAAATGAATGTTAGGGAGGCTGTTGAACAAACTATTACCCACTTTGGCGGAATTGATATATGTGTAAATAATGCATCTGCAATTTCGCTAACAAACACTCCTGATACAGATATGAAACGATATGATTTAATGCATCAAATTAATGGCAGAGGAACATATTTAGTAAGTAAATATTGCATTCCACATCTAAAACAATCAAATAATGCCCATATATTAAATTTGGCACCACCTTTAGATATGAAGCCAAAATGGTTTGGCCCTCATTTAGCCTACACAATGGCCAAATTTACCATGAGCATGTGTGTTTTAGGTATGGCTGAAGAATTAAAGTCTGACAGCATAGCTGTCAATGGTTTATGGCCAAGGACTGCAATTGCAACTGCTGCTGTTAAAAATGTTTTGGGCGGGGAAGAATTAATGAATATTTCTAGAACCCCTGAAATTATGGCGGATGCCGCGTATGAAATTTTCACTAAAGATTCTTCAACTTTCTCGGGCAATTTTTGTATTGATGACCTGATCTTGTATGACGCAGGGATTAGAGATTTTTCTAAATATGCCGATGTGCCATTTGCTGAATTGGCTCTCGATTTCTTTTTACCGGATGATACTCCATTGCCCTCGGAGATTGAAAATAGCTGAAATATCAAAAGAAAATATACTGAAGTATGCGCAAACTATTGATGAGGGTTTAACATTATTAGAACCTCTGAAAATAGAAGCCAGTGGAAGAAAATATTTTAGAGCCTCCTCCAAACAATCATCTTATGTCATTTCATTTGATGATGCAGAAGTAAACGGCCAGATAGTTTTTATTAATCGAGCGAATGAATTAGCAGACTGCAATGTAAGAGTTCCAAAGATCTTTCAATATGACATTGATAGAAATCTAACTATATTAGAAGATCTTGGAGATCACTCTTTGATTGTTGAAAAAAATTTTTATCAACAAGAAAAGCTAGTTCGCTCTTCATTAGAGCTTCTTAACCAAATGCATCAAGCAAAGCATGTTGATTTGCATTCTACCTTTTGGATGGGCCTAGAATCACATTCAAAAAAATTTTCAAAAGTTTTCTGTAAAGAGTTTCTCGGTCTTGATATGTTTGAGAATTACAAAGATCTTTATGTTGATATGAGACCTCAAATAATGGATCAACAATGGACCAATTGTCATTTTGATTTTGAAAGAAGAAATATTCACCTTTTAGATAATGGTGAGCTGGGATTAATTGATTTTCAAGACATGTGTTTTGGTCCAATAGGAATTGATTTAGCAGGGATTCTGATCGATCACTATATTCCATGTAAGATAGATGTGATAAAAAAATATTGCATCAGTTTTTCAGAACTTTCCGTCTATGACTTATCTCCAGAAGCTATTTTTAGTGCAACCCTATGGGGGGGGCTGCAAAGAAATTTAAGGATCATGGGAACTCTAACTGCACTTTATCTTCGATTAAATCGTTCATTCAGAATGAATGATTTACCTCAAATAGTTTTAAACACTGCAATAATATCAAAGGAATTAAACCAATTAAGTTTGGCAAATTTTCTTAATGATAATGTTTCGCAAGCATTAGAGGATAAATTAACAAATTTATGAAAGCCATGATTTTAGCAGCTGGACTTGGTTCAAGACTGAAGCCCATAACTGATAAGTTGCCTAAACCACTTATTGATGTGGGTGGGATTTCATTGATAGAGCGATCGATAAATCAGTTAATTTCTTTTGGAGTTAATGAATTTATAATCAATGTCTCTTATCTTGGAGATCAGATCAAGGAATCTCTTCAATCAATTGATGCGATATCTAAAATCATTTTTATAGATGAGCCCTTTCCCTATGGAACAGGTGGGGCATTAGTTAACGCAAAGAGTTTTTTAGGAAATGACCCATTTATACTTTCAACAGCAGATATTATTTTTGACTTATCTTTTGATCAACTGCCTACAACTATTGAAGCGGCTCATTTGGTTGCAGTGAAAAATCCTGAACACAATCAAAGAGGAGATTTTTCAATGAACGTAAGTTCTGTTTTTATAAATGATGGAAAAAATGATTTTACTTATTCGGGAATATCAGTACTCAATCCAAATATTTTAGATGGGCATCTATCAAGAAAGTATCCATTCGATCTCTGGAATACCATCTTGAAACCTTTGATCGCAGAATCTAGAGTGTCTGCTCATTTTGATGATTCATTGTGGATAGATGTTGGAACTGAGGATAGATTAAAGCTTGCAAGGAAAGTTTTAAAAGATGAAAATTAACCAAATGAATTCTAATTCTTTGATAGCCCCTTCGATCTTATCAGCAAACTTCGCTCGGCTTGGAGAAGAAGTAAATTCTGTCATGCAGGCTGGTGCAGATTGGATACACTTCGATGTAATGGATAATCACTATGTACCCAATCTTACCGTTGGCCCAATGGTATGTAGGTCATTAAGAGATGATGGCATCAAAGATTTTATAGACGTTCATTTAATGATTACTCCGGTAAATGAATTGGCTAAGAGTTTTGCAGACGCTGGCGCAGATCTCATTAGTTTTCATCCCGAAGCCGTGGATAACGTGCCTGAGACTATCAAGCTTATTAAGCAGTGCGGATGTAAAGTTGGCATCGCAATCAATCCAGATACATCCCTATCTGTACTTCAAGATATCATTGGTGAAATAGATCTTGTCTTGTTAATGAGTGTTTATCCTGGCTTTGGCGGTCAAGAATTTATTGAAGATACAATTGAAAAAATTTCTGAAGCAAAAAGACTGATTGATCAACAAGATCATCAGATTTTCTTAGAAGTTGATGGCGGCATCAATAACGAAACTATCTCTAGAGTTTCGCAAGCAGGAGCAAATGTTTTTGTTGCTGGTTCTGCTATTTTTGGATCATCAGATTATGAGAAAACAATTAAAAGTTTCCGTCAAAAAATTACTTAATCTCTCATTAATTTTATTCTCTGCATCTTCTTTTGCTGCTCTAGAGATGAGTTTTGAAGGCAAAAATGCAAAGTTAAATTTAATTATTTCTAATACTGATGCTGCCAGGCGAAAAGGTTTAATGAATCAAGCTTACCTAGAAAAAAATACTGGTATGCTCTTTATTTGGCCATCAAGCAAGAAACAATGCATGTGGATGAAAAACACATCACTGCCTCTCAGCGTAGCTTATCTCTCATCTGATGGCAGGATTTTAGAGATTTATGATATGGTCCCATTCTCGGAGGACTCAATCTGCTCCACCCAGAACGTTAGAATGGCAGTAGAAGTTAATCAGGGATGGTTTGCAGATAATAAAATTTCAGTTGGAGATAAAATCAATCTTTAATTAAGAAAATTCATGATCACAAATACAGAATACAAAACATTTCAAGATGCTGATTACACAGTATTACCTATGTGTCGGGAAATTATGGCTCCTGGAGAATCTCCTTTGTCTTTATATGCAAAGATAGCTAATCAACAAAATAATTTTTTGTTTGAATCAGTAGAAGGCGGAGATAGATGGGCCCAATATTCAATTATTGGATTTGGTTGTATTGACACAATTAAAATTTCTGGAAAAAAAATTGAAACAATAATTGATGGAAGCAGGGATATCTTCGAAGCTGAAAACCCCCTTCAAGCAATTGAAGAAATTATTTCAAAGAATCGCTCGCCCAAAATTGAAAATTTACCAAGATTTCATGGTGGCTACATAGGATTTTTTGCTTATGAAAGTGCCCAATATGCTGAGAGAAAAATAGCATTGTTGTCTGGCAAAGAGTCAAAGTTTGAAGAGCATATGCCAGATATTATGCTTGTTAAAGCAGATCAACTTATCATTTTTGATAATTTAAATAATTCAACTCAAATTATTTTTAATGCAAATCTGGAAAAAATGACCTATGAGTTTGCTCAATCTAAATTAGATGATATTGAGACAATGTTAACCAGGAAAGCAAAGATTGAAGCCAAAGAATTTAAACCAATTACAAATTGTTTTGAGTTTGAGTCAAATTTTACTAAAGAGGGATATTGTGATGCCGTAAATACTATTAAAAATTACATTGCAGAAGGTGATGTAATGCAAGTTGTATTAGCGCAAGATTTTTCAGCTACTTTTGATAAAGATCCCTTTGATTTATATAAAGCTATACGAGAATTAAATCCCTCTCCCTACATGTATTTTTTGGACTTAGATGAATGCCAGATAGTTGGAGCATCTCCTGAGATTTTAGTAAGACTTGAAGATAATGAAATTAACTTAAGGCCTTTAGCAGGAACTAGAAAAAGGGGGGAGAACCCAACAGAGGATCAATTCAATGAAGATGATCTGCTCAATGATCCAAAAGAAATAGCGGAGCATCTAATGCTCATTGATCTTGGAAGAAATGATGTGGGGCGAGTTTCTGAAATTGGCTCAGTTGAGGTCACGGATAAAATGACCATTGAAAAATACTCCCATGTAATGCACATCGTTTCCAATGTCATGGGAAAGATTGCTTCTGGTTTAAGCTATTTTGATGTGCTTAAAGCTTCCTTGCCAGCAGGAACATTATCGGGAGCTCCAAAAATAAGAGCAATGGAAATCATCAATGAATTAGAGCCAAGTTCAAGAGGTATATATGGAGGGGCAATTGGCTACATAGGATGGAATGGGAATATGGATACAGCCATAGCAATAAGAACTGCTGTTATCAAAGATAAAAAAATTCATGTCGGAGCAGGAGCTGGAGTGGTTGCTGATTCTGTTCCTGAAAATGAATGGTTAGAGTGTAGGCAGAAATCTAAAGTATTTATGGATGCGATGGAGATGATCTCATGATTCTTGTCATTGATAATTACGACTCTTTTACCTATAACTTGGTTCATTATATTGGAGAGTGTAATTTTGAGGTTTTGGTAAAAAGAAATGATGAGTTAACTATCAATGAAATTCATTCCCTTAATCCTGAAAAAATTGTTATTTCCCCTGGTCCCTGTACTCCAAAGGAAGCCGGAATCTCTATAGAGACTGTTCAAGAGTCTCAAGTTCCATTACTAGGAGTCTGCCTTGGTCACCAATCAATTGGAGCAGCATTCGGCGCTAAAATCATCAAAGCTCCCAAAGTCTTTCATGGAAAAAAATCATCTATCAATCATTCTAATTCAGTAATATTTCAAGATATTCCTAATCCATATTCAGTGGTTAGATACCATAGCCTTATCATTGAGAGTTCAACTTTACCTAAAGACTTAAAGGTTACATCTACGATTATTGATGAGCCGGAAATCATTATGGGAGTAGAGCATGTCTCCAGACCTATATTTGGTGTTCAATTTCATCCTGAATCCATTGATACCGATTATGGTATGCAATTAATTAAGAATTTTTTAGATATATGATCCAGGACGTCATTAATCAGTTAGAAAAAAAAGAAAACCTTGATTTTCACTCAATGCAGCATGCAATTGAATTAATTATGACAGGGAATGTTGATGATCTTTCTATCGAAGCATTTCTATTAGCCTTGAATGCAAAGGGCATTCAGGAAACCGAGATTACTGCTGCAGCTAGAGTCATGAAAGAAAAATCTCTTACTTTTCCATTGGGCAATGGAGATCATATAGATACTTGCGGTACAGGAGGATCAGGCCTTCATACATTTAACTGTTCTACCGCTTCATCATTTGTAGCTGCTGCAGGAGGAGCTGCAGTTACTAAGCATGGCAACAAGGCTGTATCAAGCAAGTCAGGGAGTGCAGACTTATTATTAGCAGCTGGAGCTGATATAGCGCACGACAGAGGAAAGTTAGAAACCATATTTAAGAGAGTAGGTTTTGTTTTTTTATTTGCTCCTTTGCATCATGAATCAATGAAATATGTGATGCCGGCCAGGCAAAAAATAGGCAAAAAAACTTTATTTAATTTGCTAGGCCCTCATACAAATCCTTGTGGTGCAAAAAGACAAATTTTAGGTGTCTATCAAAAAGATTTAGTTAGAGCTTTTGCATCAGTTGCAAAGAATTTATCTATGGAGCATGCTCTTATTGTTCATGGTTTCGATGGTTTGGACGAAATTACCATCACTGACTCCACATATGTTGCAGAGCTAAAAGATAATACTATTTCCGAGTATGAAATTTCTCCTAAAGATTTTGGCCTGTCTCTTGGAAAGATGTCTGAAATATCAGCGACATCACCTGATGACAGTTTGCAATTAATTAGAGAAGCTTTTTCTGGAGATAAATCAGCCGTTCAAGATATGATTGCTCTTAATGCTGGCGCAGCTTTATATTTAGCAAAAAAAGTAGATTCAATTGCAAATGGTGTTGAGCTTTCATTTGAATTAATGAATAACGGTATGGCTGCAGATAAGTTAGCTTCATACGTGCGAGTATCTAATAGCTGATGAGCATTCTCCAAAAAATCGTTGAAAACACCGAAACTAATCTTGCTCAAAAGAAAGCTGAACTATCTTTGGAACAGATAAAGATTGCTTTGGACGATCTTCACCTTCCTAGAGGAAGATTTAAGGATAATATTTCTAATAAAGATGAAGCCATCATTGCAGAAATAAAAAAAGCTTCGCCGAGCGCAGGAGTAATCTCAGAAGACTTTGATCCAATAAAAAAAGCAATTGAATATGAAGCCTTTGGAGCATCCGCATTATCGATTTTAACCGAAGAAGATTTTTTTATGGGGAGCGTCAGTTATTTAAAAGACGTTAAGAAGATTACTAACTTACCAATTTTAAGAAAAGATTTCATGATCGATGAGTACCAAATTTATGAATCTAAATTGATTGGCGCAGATTGTATTTTATTAATTGCATCAATTCTTTCTGATCAGCAAATCAAGGATTTCATTAATATCTCGCAACAACTAGAGCTGGACTATTTAATTGAAGTGCACGATGAAAATGAACTTCACAGAGTTGAGCATTTTGAAGATGCTTTGATTGGTGTAAACAATAGAAATCTAAAAACGTTTGAAGTTGACCTAGATAATTCTGTTCGTTTAAGAAATGCATTCAAACAAAAAAATATATTTATTGCAGAATCAGGAATTAAATCTAGGGAAGATATTAATTATTTAAAACTTAATAATATTAAAGTTTTTCTTATTGGAGAAAGCTTGATGAGGGGCTCTTTTTAAATATAAGCACTTGATGAAGTCATCACTTTTGCGGTGAAGCTCATAACTTTTTTAGTTGGCTCGGATAATGACTCACTTCCATTTTCTATCGCCTCTTGAGCATGCTCATCTTCATCAGCACGCATAGTCTTTAAAATTTCAATTGTTTCAGCATCATTCTTAGAAACTTTATCCAAATGTTTTTCAAGGTGTTTTACCACCTGTTTTTCCGTCTCTTCAACAAATCCCAAACTAGTTTTTTCTCCAAAGCTTCCAAATATTGCACCAATGGCAAATGATCCTGCATACCAGACAGGGTTGAGTATTGATGGTTTGCCGTTTAACTCTTCAAGACGTTTTTTGCACCAAATTAAATGGTCTGTTTCTTCTTCTCCAGCTTGCACGAGATGATTTTTTATCTCGGCATCTTTACAGACCATTGCTTGGCCCCTGTAAAGTGCCTGAGCTGCTACTTCGCCAGCTAAATTTACTCGCATGAGTTGTGCTGACAGACTCTTCTCTTCTTTTGAAAGTGAAGAAGAGGTTTTATTGGCTGGATATGATCTTCCAGTCCCACTTTTTTTAAACGACAACGTTTTCAATGCAATGTCGCACTCATTTATAAAATTATCTAATCGATTCATTTCATTCCTTTATTGCCGATGTCTTTTCTATAAAAAGCTCCATCGAAGGCTACAGATTCTACCAGATCATATGCTTTTAATTGAGCCTCTTGAAGATTTTTGCCCAAAGCAGTTGCGCAAAATACTCTTCCCCCTGATGTTAAAACTTTATCACCTTTAAGCTTTGTGCCTGCATGAAATAACTTCCTTCCAACTGCATCAGAGGATTTAATCATTACTTCTTGATTTTTTGTATAGTTTTGAGGATATCCCTGACTTGCAATCACCACCCCACAAGCATGCTTATCAGTCCACTGAATTTGATAATCGTCTAACTGATCATCAATTGCTGAAAGACAAAGTTCAACAAGGCTTGATTCTAATCTCAGCAAAATAGGTTGAGTTTCAGGGTCTCCAAATCTGCAATTAAATTCAAGAACTTTCAATTCTCCATTATTAATCATGAGTCCAGCGTATAAAAATCCAAGATAGGGCGAGCCTTCAGCAATTAAACCTTGCATGGTTGGTTTCATAACCTCCTCAATAATTTTTTGGTGAAGTTTTTCATCAACTATGGGTGCAGGTGAATATGCACCCATGCCACCTGTATTTAATCCAATATCACCATCACCCACGGCTTTATGATCCTGACTGGTTGCAAGTGGGATAATTTTATCTTTACTGACCACTGCTATAAAACTTGCCTCTTCTCCAATTAAAAAATCTTCAATAACCACACTTGTCCCAGCATCCCCAAATGCTTGATCTTTAAAAATACTGACCAAAGCTTCCAATGCTTCATTTTCAGTTTGGCAAATAATTACCCCTTTGCCTGCAGCTAAACCATCTGCCTTTACTACTGTTGGGTATGAAATATTTTTTAAGTGATCTTTTGCGCTATCAAAATTATCGAAGGCCGCATAAGTTGCTGTAGGAATGCCATATTTAATAAAAAAGTCTTTTGAGAATGTTTTAGAGCCCTCTAACTGAGCTGCAGCACTAGAAGGCCCAAAGGTTTTGATATCATTTGAATGCAAGTAATCCACTAGCCCGTCAACAAGTGGTTGTTCTGGACCTACGATTACAAGAGCAATATTTTTTTCAATACAAAAATCTTTAACTACTGCAAAATCATCAACATTAATTGAGACATTAGATACTTTATTTTCTAAAGCAGTTCCCGCATTTCCTGGACAAACAAAAACCTCTGATACAGATTCATCTTGCGCACATTTCCAAGCTAAAGCATGTTCTCTGCCGCCAGATCCAATAACCAAAATATACATTTTTAATGTCTAAAGTGACGCGTTGAAGTAAATACCATAGCGATGTTATTTTCATCAGCAGCTGCAATCACTTCCTCATCTCTAATCGATCCACCAGGCTGAATAATTGTTGCTATTCCACTCGAAGCAGCCTTATCTATACCGTCCCTAAATGGAAAAAACGCATCTGAGGCCATTGCCGCACCTTTGACCTCTAAACCTTCCTCTTTAGCTTTCAGATTAGCTATTTCAGCACTAATAACTCTACTCATTTGGCCGGCGCCAATGCCAATGGTCTGTTTGTTTTTTACATAAACAATAGCATTTGATTTAACAAATTTAGCAACCTTCCACGCAAACATAAGATCATTTATTTCTTCAGCGGTCGGCTGTCTTTTAGTAACGCACTCTAGGTCTGCTTTGGGCACAATAAAAGTGTCATCGCTTTGAACTAATATCCCACCAGACACTTTTTTAATGACGCCTGGATATGGGTTATCTTGTTCTAAATCAACGCATAATACTCGTACATTTTTCTTTTTAGCCAGCTCCACCAAAGCCGCTTCTTCAAAACTGGTAGCTAGGACAACCTCAACAAATTGACGAGCATTAATTTCTTCAGCAGTCTTTTTATCAAGCTCCCTGTTAAAAGCAATAATGCCACCGAAGGCAGAAGTTGGATCAGTTTTAAATGCTAAGTCATACGCCTCAAAAATAGAGTTTGCTTCAGCAACTCCACAGGGATTAGCATGCTTTACAATAACGCAAGCCGGCTCATCGAATGCTCTGACACATTCCCAGGCAGCATCCGCATCTACAATATTATTGTATGAAAGTTCTTTACCTTGAAGAACATCCGCATTGGCAATATTTTTATGTTCTAAATTAGCAAAGGTTAATAAATCTGCAGTTTGATGAGGGTTTTCTCCATACCTAAGTGATTCACTCTTGCTGAAGTTATAGTGACTTGCGTTGGATGAGACATCTTGAAGATAATTTGCAATAGCTGAATTGTATTCGGCCATGAGTTGGAAAACTTTTTGTGAAAGCATCTTTCTAAATTCGTAACTGATCCCTCCGTGATTTCTCCACTCATCTATTAACTGAACGTAGTCATTTGGATCAGAAATAACTGCAACATCTTTGAAGTTTTTTGCTGCTGACCTAATCATTGTTGGTCCGCCTATATCAATCTTTTCTATGGCCTCACCAAACTCACATCCTGAGGCAACTGTTTCTTGAAATGGATATAGATTAACGATAACTAGATCAATGACTTCATAGCCTCGCTCAGTTAAAACTTCTAAATCTGAATCTCTTCTGGCCAAAATACCAGCATGGATTTTTGGATGCAAAGTTTTCACTCGACCACCCATCATTTCCTCAAATCCTGTAAATTCAGAAACTTCTACAACTTTATCTGTTATTTTTTTAATGGAATTATAAGTTCCCCCAGTGGAAATAATTTTTACCTCTTGATCAAGCAAAAACTTTATCAATTCATCTAAATTAGATTTATCTGAAAGACTTACAAGGGCAGTTTTTGGGGTAATTAAGCTCATGATTTTTCTATAATGTTATATCGATGTAATTTTTTTCTAAGGGTGGCTCTGTTCAATCCAAGAGCTGTTGCAGCCTTGGATTGATTGTTGTTGGTGTACCTCATTACTGCCTTCAAAAGCTCAGGCTCAACCTCAGCCATAACCATTTCATAAACATTTGCCGGGCTTGTGTCACCAAGTTCGGCAAAGTATTTTTTCATAGCCTTTCTTACTTGTTCACTCAGAGGTTTATTTTTGGATTTTTGTGAGACTGTTTTAGTCATTTAGTAATGATTATTCTGCAAAATATAAATTCTACAGCTGATTAAAAATTGCTCAACTAATTTTAAAGATTAATTTCAGTTTTTTTATCATCACCCAGAACAAATTTAGTCATTTCTCCATTTTTTATGAATATTTCTGTCCTAGATGCGTAATCAGGATGAAAATATGAAATTTTATTATTGCTTGTAAGGTATGAAATCAACGCATTAATTACCATGAAATGTGTTGTGACAATAAAATTATCTTCAATGTCCTCAAGCCAGCTTATTAGATTATTACGCCACTCTTTAACAGCCTCAGGCAGCTCTTTAATTGGAGTTGTAAAAATATTTACAAGCCAGTCACGTTTTTTATCAGCATGAATATTATTTGAAGGTATTTCAATAAATCTAGAATCTAGATGGAAAGAACATTCTTTTTTTTCAATCATCACCTCCATGGTCTCAATCGCTCTTTTTTTTGGACTTGAAACAAGTTGATAGCTAGAAATTTCCTCTATTAGTGATTTGCCAGTTTCAGCAGCTTGCTCACGTCCTGATTCGCTTAAACCGGGGTCAGGGTGAACAGACCACCCCGCAGACGCTTCTCCGTGTCTGACAAGAATGATATGACTTTGACTCATTGCAATAAATACCAATTATAATTATTTGATGAGAAAGCCTAGAATCTTCTGCCTTGAGTTGCCCGCATCAAATTATAAGCTCACCAACATAAAACAAATACATCATCTTGCCAAGGTCTTAAGGTTAAAACCCGGTGATGCTGTGGAGCTTTTTGATGGCAATGGTTCTGTGGCTAGTGGAAAAATTCAAGAAATTAATAAAGCTTATATAACTTTTGCTATAGGCGACATTTTAGTTAAGGAGCATCCTTATCAAAAATATTATCAAGCAATAATTCCATATTTAAAAAGAGAGAATCTGATGTATTCATTACAAAAGCTTGTAGAGTTGGGGGTGAACTCTATTTTTATTTATAAGCCAGCACTTTTGGATCAATCATTAGCAAAAAAAGATCTTTCTAAATTAAACCTGAGGCTGGAAGAGGCTGTTGTAAGTGCTTGTGAGCAATGCGGTTGCAACCATACCCCTCATATTGAGTACTTTAATGGTCTTGAACAATGTCTTAACAGCGAGAAGATAGATACAGATTCCAAGGGGTTATTTGTTCTTGATACAATTGCTAATCAATTTATTAAAGAAAATGAAATCTCGAACTTTAATAGAGTTGGTTTTATTACAGGGCCTGAATCAGGCTTTTCAGCAGATGAGCGTGAAATCATGAATAAGATAGGATTGCAGTCACTCAAAATAGGACATTATGTCTTGCGAGCAGAAACTGCTCCTATTATAGGATTATCTATGTTTCATACCTTATTGGGAGAATATTAATGCAAGGCACATCTTCACTCTTCATCACTGATTCTTTGGATGAACTAAATCCAAAAAAAGATACAACTATTTTGTGGATGCAGGAAGCCCATACCATGGGTGGTCAAATTTATCAGTGTGAGATGACCGATTTAATTTATAAAGACGGACAAACCTTTGCTGACTTCTCTGCAATACAAAATCCCAATGATTATCCGCAGATAAGTGAAAAAGTTGATGCCGTCAAAGCGCTTAAGGATTTTAACTATGTTTTTATGAGGAAGGATCCTCCGGTAGATGAAAATTTTATGAATGCTTTGCATTTGCTTTCTCAGGCTGAATCTGAGGGTGCTAATATTATCAATCGACCTTCAGCATTGCAGAAATTTAATGAAAAGATTTTTGCACTTCAATTTTCCAAGTGGATGCCTGACACTAACGTTATTTGCAAAGAAGAAGACTTTCAATTATTCAAAAAAAAATATCCGACCATTATTTTAAAACCTCTTAATGGTATGGGTGGAGAGTCAATATACAAGTTTGATGAGCACTCAACAGATCACTTAGAAATCTTTAAAGCATTAACAAATAACTACCAAACTATGGTTATGGTCCAAAATTTCTTGCCTGAAATTTATGATGGAGACTATCGGATATTGATCATTCAAGGCAAGCCATTTCCTATTGCTCTTGCAAGAATTCCTCAAGGAGGAAGTTTTAAGGGTAATCTCGCTGCTGGCGGTAAGGGGGAAGCTCGGGAATTATCTGATGATCAGGCTAGAGTTTGTCTAGAGATTGGTAAATTATTGTTAAAAGAGGGCATTGTTTTTGCAGGAATAGATATGATTGGAAATTATTTAACCGAAATAAATATAACAAGCCCAACAGGCGCCAGAGAGATTTTGTCCCAAACTGGCAAAAATCCAATTCAGACTTTGCTTCAATCACTATAAGATGCAGCCACTGATTTATAAGCAAAGAGTGCAAAGATGGGGATTTAGAAAATCTTTATTAGTATCTTTACTATTCCATGGAGTTATTATTTTTGGAATTAGCTTTGTCATTATTCAGCAACCATGGGAATTTAAAGAAGAAACTATTGTGAATATTAAATTTGCTAGTGGAGAATTTGATATGCAGGGCACTTCTTTGAATGGTTTTGAATCTCTTCAAAAAAATAATCAAAAAACTGCAATGGTTACTAAAAATGTCAATTCCCAAGATCAATCTCAATTTAGCGTAAGACGTTTAGAGTCTAATTCGACACTTGAAAGTTTTGAGACCATGTACCTGAATGCCTGGCAAAGACAAGTTGAGACAGCTGGTTATTACGAAATGACTCGCTCAGATGTTGTTAAAGGTAATTTTAGGGTTCAAATCAAATCAACTATTGATTATATGGGGAATTTAATAGATGTTAACATTTTGCAATCTTCTGGAAACCCAATGCTAGATGCATTGGCATTAAAAATTTTGCATCAATCAGCTCCATTCAAACCTTTTCCTAAAAATATGATGGATAACTATCAACAGCTTGAAATTATTCGAGACTGGAATTTTTCAAATTCGCAGTAATGCAGATTTTAGCGTTTGATTTTGGCACTAAATTTATTGGTATCGCCGTTGGCCAAACTATTACTAAAACGTCTTCTCCACTTATGATTCTTGATGTAGCTAAAGAAGGCAAAGAAATGTGGAATACGATTAAAGACCTTATTAATGAATGGAAACCTGATAAATTGCTGGTTGGAAATCCATTAAACATGGACGGCACTCAAAGTGATATGATGAAAAAAGTTGATCCATTCTTTAAAACACTTCAAATGATTAGTAATGTTCCTTGTGAATTAGTTGATGAGCGATTAACCTCGTTTGAGGCAAAACAATTGGCTCAAATGGACACAAAAGATCATCGAATCGATGATTTAGCAGCCAAAATATTTCTAGATGATTGGATAGAGCGCCATGTCAATACCAACTAGTTTTATTGATCAGTTATTGGATCAAACCGATATTGTTGATGTTGTTGGCAGGCGAATACCCTTAAATAAAAAAGGATCAAATTTTTGGTGTCAGTGCCCATTTCATGATGATTCAAATCCATCTATGGCTGTAAACCAAGAAAAACAATTTTTTTATTGTTTCGTTTGTCAAGAATCTGGAAATGCGATTCATTTTCTCAGGCGTTATGAAAATCTAGAATTTGTTGACGCAATCGAAACTCTTGCAAGCTCAGCTGGCATGACCGTACCTTATGAAAATAGTAGATCAGAGAAAGCTAAACCAAGTGGCTTGGTTGAAAAAGCAGTAAAATTCTATCAAGCAAATTTGAATGAAGCCACCGCTCCAAAAGCAGTCCAGTATCTTAAGGATAGAAAGATAACTGGTGCTACAGCCAAAAAATTTAACATTGGATATGCTCAAGATAAATGGGATGGTCTTTTAAATCATATAGAGCCTGGAACCTCAAGCAAAGAATTAGATGAATCTGGATTGTTTAGCAAGAAAGATGAGAGATTTTACGATCGATTTAGGGGCAGAGTTATTTTTCCAATTAGGAATATTAAAGGGGATTTCATTGCTATGGGAGGGAGAATCATAGATGAAGGAGAGCCTAAGTATCTCAATTCTCCTGAGACCTCTTTTTTTAATAAATCTAATGAGTTGTTTGGTTTATATGAGGTTAAAGAATTAGAAAAAAATATTGCATCTCTTATTGTTGTTGAGGGATATATGGATGTAATAGGTTTATATGAACATGGCATAAAAAACGCAGTAGCAACTCTTGGAACTGCGGTAACTCCGAATCATGTTTCCAAAATAATGAGATATACAAATAAAATCTTTTTTGCCTTTGACGGGGATTTAGCTGGGGGCAAAGCAGCCTGGAAAGCGGTTGAAAATACTTTCCCAATTATCAGAGAAGATATTAATATTCATTTTGTATTTTTTGAAGAAGGACATGATCCAGATTCATACATAAATGAACATGGGTTAACGGCATTTCAAAAACTCCTAGATGAATCCATTTCACTCTCATCGTATTTTTTATCCAAGGTAAAAGAATATAACTTAGAAACATTAGAGGGCAGAGCTCAGGCAGCAGCTTTTGCTATTCCGGTAGTAAATAAAATAAATAATTCAGTTATTAAAGAAATTTATGCAACCGAAGTTTCAAAATTATGCGGCATGGATATAAAAACAATGAATGCTCCTTCCAATCCTTCAATTAGGCAAGAATTAGATCATGCTGTTACTTCTAGCTCAAACACTCCTGTTAGGGTAAAAGCAGTCATTAATATTTTTAGTGCTTTATTAGCTTTTCCAGCTATTGCGAAAGAGCCAATTTTCGACGATTTGAAGAATAATCCTAAGTTTGATTTTTTATTTGTAATTTTAGATTTGTATAAACAAACACCTGACATAAAGCCATCTAGAGTAATTGAAAGCCTTGAATCAGATCAAATTAAGGGGTATTTCTCAGAAGCTGTCGTAGAAGGGCTTGAATTATCGGAAAAAAATGCACTTAAGCTAGCAAGTGACTGCATGGATATTTTATTAAAAAATCAAAAAGATAGAGAGCAAACACTCAAAGACAAGTATAATGTC
>Ga0181600_10000566_pt1 | contig 28515 bp, 28 predicted proteins | sample 041ome_2_FD_132982 | JGI IMG/M metagenome (GOLD analysis project Ga0181600, IMG submission 132982) | Coastal salt marsh microbial communities from the Groves Creek Marsh, Skidaway Island, Georgia - 041406US metaG (megahit assembly) | ecosystem: Environmental > Aquatic > Marine > Intertidal zone... | reverse complement strand
CCATGATAAGCCCCTTACGCATGAGGTCGCCAGTAAAATCACCACTATTGCCTTTGACTAGTATCGTGCCGCCAGCCATGCCGTTCTTCTGCCCAGCATAGGCGCCACCCAGATAATCACCGCTATTTCCATTAATAGTAAGTACACCGGCCTTCATACCACAGCCTGTGTAATCCAGCGTGTCAGCTTCGATGTTAAGTTGACCACCGGCCAATTCTGCGCCAGCATAGTGCCCGACATGACCGTCCACAGTAAGTATCTTAGATGCAGGCAACTGATAACCGACATAATCACATGAGGTGGTGGTCTTACTCAGTTGTATGTCTGAACTACTGAGCTTACCTTCAATAGAAAAGATTTCACCAACAGTGACAGTCTTTTTACCTATTTGTAGGGTGTGTTTTAGCGTTTCCTTGGAAGACAATTGTGATTGCATCGCGCGCCCTAACCAGCGCATATCAATTCTATGCTTTGTTTCATGTTGCAGAGTGATTGTGCATTTACTCACTGATAATCTCCCTCAAATGAAAGTGATGTTCGCCTAGCTTACCACCATAGTTACCACCAGTGATTTTCTCGATACCTTGAGATTTGCCTAAATCACAAATAGCCTCCATCCCGACTTTCATGGCCATAGCGACATCTTCTTTGCTAAGACCATCAATAACTATCTCCATCACGGCCTCAATATTTTTATCCAGCACACTATCCGCTTTGCCTTTTAATGTAGGGCAGTAACGATGGTTAGTAGAGGCGCTTAACGCAGGATATTTTGATCCAACCTTAGAGCCTGATCTAACACCACCTCCTGGAAATGGCAGAATAACATTAGGTAGTGCAGTCATTGAATCAATAGCTGCTTCACAAGCCAATAGCACTTGTGAAATGCTGCGTGCAAATATGAGTAAATTACCTCCACCAATCGCTTTTTGAACGCCGGTAGTTTCTTGGCATATAAATTCTCCATCCATTACTGGAATTCGCCAGTAACGTTCATCTGATAAGTATTTTGAACTCTGATAGCCATCGCCAAAATAGCGTAGATTTTTACCCAAAGCGATTCTGTCTTCTGTGTACATGCCAGCAAATACTGCGGTAGTAGGACAGGTGAGTACACATTGTCCAATGCGAGCCTCTAACTGTTTTTGCAGTGTTTTTCTATCTGTAGAGAATAATAAAACCGAGATGCCTGGACGACCATCTGGTGTTTCGTTATTGCTGAGATGTCTTTCAATACCTGCCTCGACACGACAACCTATTACAGAAGTGGCGAAACCGGTCATGGTTTCTGCAGCATGACGAGCCCACTTGTAATTGATTGCTGTAATAATGATACGTGTGGCACGCATAGAGAATGCCTCAGAAAATGTATCATCAATAACTACACCATTTATATTCATTAGATCAGTCTCTCACGCAAGGATGAACAGTTATGCTACTACCAATACATTCTTCCATTTCATCATCTGAAATTTTGAAATTGGGCAATGAAATAGTTTGATAGTTGTCAAAGTATTTTTTCAAAGGTTTCTCGATATCTTCATTATATTCCGGCTTAATCACATGAGTTTTACCATGAACAGTTTTTACGATTTGTCCTTCTTTTACGATGAGTTGTCCATTTTTAAACACCAAGGCGGGTTTGGCAAACATTTGCTCAACGTCGTCTTGTTGGGTGTAAACGGTAATATTGGCACTAGCGCCTTCACCTAGGTGACCGTGATCACTTAAGCCGAGAATTTTAGCAGGGGCTGCACGTGTCATGACAGCGATCTCATATAAGCTATATTCTCTATCCATAGAAGAAAGGTTCGACATTTTCTGGGCATCTACATTAATAATGTTAAAGGCATCATTTCTAAACGAACGATTCATCAATAGCTTAATCAAGTGAGGATAGCTAGTAAATGGAGCACCATTCGGGTGATCTGTGGTTAAAAAGACTCGCCATGGATCATCGACTTGTAAAAAGATTTCTAATCCAATTGCCCATTGCAGCGCATTCACAAAACTTTTATCGCGATACTTAAATGGAATCACACCACAGCCGGCTTCGCATTCAATATCCATTACTGTCCATTTCTTGGGATAAGCATGCTCATGCCCAAAATACTGCATCATAGTATCACCGGACGTGGTGATGGTCTGGCCAAACATAATTTGACCAACATCAGCAGTAACATTCGGTGTGCTGTTAATTGCTTCAGCAATTTCACAAGCAGCAGATGAGAAATTGTAATCTCCTTCGGCACCGTAGCTATGAAATTGAATATGGGTCAAATGGATAGGTAGTCCTTCAGCGGCTGACATGGTTGCTAAAGTGGTTTTAAAGTTGCCTGGGATGCCAAGATTACTTGCATGCACATGGAGTGGATGAGGGACCCCAAGCTCGTGTACAGCACGACTCAGTTTCTTAATGATCTCACGTGGTGTGATATTAGCAGGGCCTTTTTCATCCACATCAAGACGACGCTGGTTGAATTTAAAGGCATGAATACCACCTGGGTTAACCACCTTTATACCTATGCATTGACTAGCATTTAGGATCCAAGCGACATAATCATTAATAGTGGATTGAGCGACGCCTTGTTCAATCATGTTTAGTAGGAAATCATCATTTCCCAGTAACACATAACCTCCCTTATCCACCATCGGCGTATCAGCCATTTCCATATGTGCCTGACGTGCGTTAACCGGCAGAACCGCAGGTTCAAAGCACGCAGTATAGCCCATCTCGGCATAGCGATAGCCAGCCGTAAAAGTGGACGGAACTGCATGGCCACAACCGGTTCTACATAAGTGATCACCCTCTTGAGGATGCTGATGCTGATCTTCAAGCATCATGGTGCGAGCTATATTTACCTTGCCACCACCGATATGTGTATGCAGATCAATTGCACCTGCCATCACTATGCATCCTTTTAAGTCATACGTCTGTGTGACTTTTTCTTGATCTGGAAGCTCATGATAAATTTTTTCACCGACTATATATAAATCACGCTGCTCACCATCGACTTGGTGGGCAGGGTCATAAATTTTTCCGCCGCTTAATTTTATTGCCATAATCTTATATTTGCTGAGTAATTTTTTCGATGATGTCACTTGCATTAGGCAAGTTGATATCACGTATTTTTTTGAGTGGGAGCGTGGCTACGCTATCTGTTCTGCAGGCTAAACCTCGTGTATCAATTCCGGGGACTCCAACAGGGATAAATACAGCCACATTATCACATTGCATATTGGCATGGCCGACAACAATAGTTGGTATATCAGTTGTAGGAGGAGTATCAGTTGAGCGATAGGTAGACAGCCATAACATAGCATCAGCTTCTTGATTCGCTAACATGGCTTTTGCGTTATGTGTGACTGGATCATGAATAGGAACACCACTCATGAAAGCTGTTGGGAGTGGAACACCCGATTGCCAAGTGACGACCTGATTCGCTGTGATCTCACCTTTGGAGCCGCCTAGCGGCATACCCACACAGCGAATTTCTGTCATCAATGATTTAATCATCAAAGTCAGCGTTTGTATGGTTTGCTCTGCCGCAATTGGATCTAACAGACCAGTATTCCAAATCAAAACAGTATAGTTTTTGCTGAGTATAGTATTTTTTAGTTCGACTAAAGTTCGTGTCATGCTGTCAGTGTCGTCTGTTAGCTCAGGCGTTTCTTGAATAATGCTATGAAAGGCTTGGATGATGGTATCCAAGGAACTTGCATTGACCTTGTGGTAATCTAATCCTTCATGTCTGTCGATTTGATCTGAAGTCTCACAGTCAGCCGCATCAAGTATAGTGATGGTTTTACTGAGTGTGTCTTCTGAGCCCAAACTTTTTTCAGGTTTTAGTATTCTTTCGATGAGGCGAGGAAATCTTGTTAGGACTTGAGAGCCAAAAATAATCACATTGTCTGCTCGATTACGGGCCTCGGATAACGTGGCTTTAACCTTACCAATTCGTTGCATTACCGCTACGTTTGGGCGCATAGTGCTGCTGTTAGCGTGGTCCATCACTGCGCCAGTTTTTTCTGCCAGTGCAACTGTAGCGCGACTGGCTTGCACATCTGCAATCATTCCATTGATAAGTGGTTGTGAAGCATTTTTAAGAATTTCACTGGCGCGTTCTATAGCCGCATCGAGAGAAACATCTTTGCCATTAATCTGGGCGCTGGGAAGTTTTCCATTTATGCTGGCATCTTCAAATGCGGCAGCACATGGGCTATTGGATGGGCTTATTAATCGCACTAAGCCTTCATTCACCTCTAGAGATAAATCATCACATAGAAGTCCACAGTGTGGACAGGTCACGTTATTAAATTGCATAAATTATGTTCAGTAAAAAAAGTGAATAGGATTGAGCTAGAGAGTGTTTGGTCTACAACCTAGCTAGTATAATTTGTTTGTGCCTATTTCGGCTAGTTTGAAACCCAATAATCAGTGTAAAATATAGTCTATTGTGGGTAGTATGAGTAAATTAACTGCACATTCAATACAATATCGAAGATATCATATAATGTTATATTATAACAATCACACCATAACCGTGAATTCCCCAGCACGCCTGCATTTAGGATTTGTAGATTTAGGTGGGGCTTTAGGAAGAAAATTTATCAGTCTTGGCGTAACGATTGAAGATTTTGGTATGGAGATGAGTATGTCCATGTCAGATCGATTTATGGGGCAGGGTCCAAGTCATGAGAGAGCCTTGAACTATGCGCGTGAGCTGTTTGAGAAATGGAATCTAGACGGAGGCTGTGAAATAAATATTCATCATGCAATTCCAGAGCATGCCGGTTTAGGTTCAGGCACACAATTAGCTTTGTGCGTAGGTACAGCTATCGCTAAATTATGGCAGGTGGAAGTATCTACTGCTGAAATTGCACAAGAACTTGGACGTGGCGCACGTTCTGGGATTGGCATTGCAGGCTTTGATCATGGTGGAATGATTGTAGATGGGGGTAGAGGCCCTAATACGCGAGTCCCTCCCATGATTGCCAGACAAGACTTTCCAGAGGCCTGGCGTGCACTGATTATCGTTGATAACAGTGATATTGGCTTACATGGCTCAAATGAGACGGATGCTTTTCAGACATTACCGAGATTTTCAGATCAATGTGCAGGGTTTTTATCCCGGCAAGTACTGGCGCGGGTGTTGCCGGGAATAATAGAAAATAATATTCAAGAGTTTGGACTAGGTATTCGTGAAATACAGCAACGTGTTGGTGATTATTTTGCTCCAGCACAAGGTGGGCGTTACACCAGTCCATCAGTCGCGCAAGTGATAGAATATCTAATCGCTCATGGCGTGCCAGGAGTTGGGCAGAGTTCTTGGGGACCCACCGGATTTGCATTTTTTGACAGCGATACTAAAGCCCACATGATGTTACGACAGCTCCAAAATGAGTTTGCTGATATGCCTCAGCTATCTTATAAAGTAGTACGTGGCAATAATCAGGGAAGTATAATTAGGTTGATTGAAAAGCCACAGGGACAAGATTCGCAAATAAGCGCTTAAAACGATCTATATTTAACCATAAACCTACAAATACCTAGAAAAACGACGCTTATTCCTATATACAGGCTGGCGATTGTTATTTTTTTAGGGATAGATTAATTACAGAGAGCACAAACATGGAAAAACCTTATATTCTTCATATGATCACAGCGGCAAGAAATTTGAGCCCGTTTGATGTAAACATGGCAATAGACGCTGGATGGTCAAATTGTATTCCTTACACTGCAGTCGAGCAGGATGAGGTTCAGGCGCTTGTTCAAGACGCAATTTTCTCTCGTGGCCCCAGTGGTGTGAAACGTACGGGTATTTTTTTTGGTGGACGTGATATGCATGTGGCCATGGATATGCTTAAAGTTTGTCAGCAATCTATGGTGCCACCGTTTGAGGTGTCAGCATTTGCTGATCCAAGTGGTGCATTCACAACGGCTGCAGGTATGTTAGCTTCTGTGGAAAAAGCCCTACATGATAAATTTGGCACCGGTTTAGAAGGTAAAAACGTTGCGGCATTAGGTGGTACCGGCCCAGTGGGTATGGCCGGTGCAGTCATTGCTGCTAAAGCTGGGGCTAATGTTACTATTTACGGGCGTAAAAAAGATAAATCCCAACGTGTTGCTGGTATTTGCAATGCTGAGTATGGTTCAGATGAAATATCGATTGCGGGTGAATCTATCGATGATTTAGGTAAGTCACTGAATGAGATTGATGTCATTTTAGCGACAGCTTCAGCAGGAATCGAAGTTTTGAATAGTGAACAGCTGAAAAAAGCGTCTCAACTTAAAGTGGCAGCAGACGTCAACGCGGTACCACCTTCTGGTATTGCAGGCCTGGGTGTGATGGATAATGCTGAAGCTATTGATGGATCGCCAAGCGGTGCGGTGGGTATTGGTGCTCTTGCTATAGGTAATGTTAAATATCAGACACAAAACATGCTGCTTAAACAGATGTGTGAAACAGATAAGCCAATCTATTTACACTTTGAGCATGCTTTCGAAGTTGCCCGTGAGTACGTAAATAAGTAAATTACTCATTATTATCGCGCATTCGGCGCGGGCTTTGTCGAAGTCTGCGTCGCATGCTGGTTGGCAAGTGATTGCGGTTGACGCATTTGCTGATAGCGATACTCAAAAATATGCTCATGAAAGCGTATGTATTCCCCTGAAAAATGGTCATTTTTCAGAACATCTTCTTGGTGCCTGTTTGACAGAACTGCATCAGAAATATCCCATGGCTCATGTGTTATTGGGCGCCGGTGCTGAATATTTCGGCTCTCATATCGAGAGATTGCGGTCATGGAAGTTATGTGCGCAATCACAAGCGGTTGATCAAATCCTAAATCCAAAGGTTTTCTTTGCAGGTCTGGATGAGTTGCATATTAAATATCCTGAAACGCAGTTCGAATACCGTCCGCAAAGTGGCGTTTGGCTGACTAAATTATTTCATTCCTGTGGAGGAATGGGGGTTATGCGAGGGAGTTATCCGCACACTCAAATGGAGCGGTGTTATTGGCAACAACAACAGTTTGGTTTACCCATATCGGCGTTATTTATTGCGCAAACCAACGCTTGTGAGCGTTTAGGAATCAATTTACAGTTTGTTAATGATGGTTTATCTAAGCAGCATCCTTTTATTTTTTCCGGCTTGCAGGCAAATTATCAAGTAAGCGATAAAATATTATTAAAAATAGATGGTTATGCTAATAAGTTATCTAAACACTTTAATTATATAGGGGTCTTTAGCTTAGATATGATACTGACCTCAGAGGAGTTGTTTGTATTGGAAATGAATCCGCGCATATCCGCTTCTTTCGAAATGTATGAACGATTGAATCCGCAGCTGAATCTAGTTGACGCGCACATCAGAGTATGTGAACTTGAGCCCCTTCCGAAGTTGGGGCCTCTATCAATGCAATCAAAGGCTTATCGTATTGTTTTCGCTCGACAAAATATTCTCATACCAGAGTATGTTACGTGGCCGGAGTGGGCAGTAGATCGACCGCATGCTGGCCGACTAATTGAGTTACATGAGCCTGTGTGCAGCATTCATACTGATGACGGGAGGTTTACGTCTGATGAAATTTTACGACAGCTACAAAAACGTGAGCAAAAAGTACTTACATTGCTACAAGCACAAGATGCTTAAATTAACACTGAATTATCAATCCAAATTAGTAAATGACTGACTATGAATAATAAAATTAGCATAAATATACAAACTCAAAAAATTGTTGATCATCTGATTGCAAATGCCCATGAGCTGAGGTTAGGTGTCAGCAAAGACCCTACTGGCGCGACGTTGATTGACGCAGGCATCGAGCACTTAGGTGGTTTAGAAGCCGGTCGATTGATCAGTGAGGTGTGTCTAGGGGGGCTAGGTGAGGTGGCTCTCACGCACACAAATACCGCTCCAAATTGGCCGCTATCAGTGTATGTGCATACTTCTAATCCGGTGCTGGCTTGTTTGGGTAGTCAGTATGCAGGTTGGCAATTGTCGCATGGTGAAGGTAAGGGGGCTTTCTATGCATTGGGATCAGGCCCAGGTCGCGCGGCTTCATTGCGTGAACCCTTGTTTAAAGAATTGGCTTATGAAGATAAAGCGGCCAAGGTAAGTTTGGTTATGGAGGTGGATAAGAATCCACCCTCGGAGTTACTTAGTAAAATGGCTGAACAATGCGGCGTAACTCCAGAGAATATGACGGTTATATTAACTCCTACTAAAAGCCTGGCTGGGGTCGTTCAGGTAGTTGCACGAGTGTTAGAAACGGCCTTACATAAAGCTCATGAATTAAAATTCCCGCTAGAACGTATTGTCGACGGAGCAGGAAGTGCTCCATTGAGTCCGCCAATCCCAGATTTTGTTCAAGCCATGGGGAGAACGAACGATGCAATATTATTTGCAGGCCGTGTTCAACTCTTCGTTACAGGCGCTGACGATGATGCGCAAGCGTTAGCTGCTAACTTGCCCTCAAATACTTCAAAAGATTACGGTAAGCCATTTGCCAAAGTTTTTGCCGACGCCGAATATGATTTTTACAAGATTGATCAAATGTTGTTCAGTCCCGCGCAGGTGAGTGTAACCGCAGTTGAAAGTGGCCGGACATTTTTCGGTGGTGAGATAAATCTAGATCTATTAAAAGAATCTTTTGGCGGCTAATTTCTATTGGCGAGACTGAAATGATTGCGATAATTACTGACGATCCGGGTTGGCATGGGCAGCAGCTGAAGAATAATTTGAGCGCCAAGGGTTTTCAAGCTGAGTTTGTGCGTCTGCAGGACTGTCACTTTGAAATCACTGATAGTGACGCCACAATTCACTTACCAGGGTTTGATGATCTGCCAGATGCGGTATTTGTGCGCGGAGTGCCTGGAGGCAGTCTAGAGGAGGTAGTTTACTATCTGGATGTACTGCATGGCTTAGAAGCTCTTGGCATCACGGTCATGAATAACGTGCAATGTATTGAGCGAAGTGTCGATAAAGGCATGACTTCATTTCTACTAAAAAAATACAAAATAAGTACTCCTAATACTATATATAGCAGTAACTTACATTATATATATAAGAGATTACGTGAGGGTATTCAAGCAGGTAAAGAATTCGTGCTCAAACCAGTATTTGGTTCTCAGGGTAAAGGGTTGCAACGCATAAGCAGTCATCAGCAGTGGATGGATATCTCTGAAATGCATGGGGTTATCTACCTGCAAGAATTTATTGATGCTGGCTATGAGGTAGGTGTCGACTTCCGCGTCTTTGTAGTGGGAGGAAAAGTGATATCGAGTATGAAGCGAACGGGTGAGAGCTGGATTACCAATGTTGCCCAAGGTGGCAAAGTCGAGCCAGTAGCATTGGATGATAAAATCCTCAAACTAGCGGTTGATGCAGCGAATGCGCTGAAAATGGATTATGCCGGTGTCGATTTAATGCAAGATAAATATGGAAAGTTCTGGGTGACAGAAATCAATAGTGTGCCGGCTTGGAAAGGACTTCAAGCTACTACAGAGAATAATATAGTAGATGCTATTGTCGACCATTTCTTATTGCATAGTGGTCTTATTTAACGCTTCCTGATGAATTTCATTGATAATTACCGAGAAGCCTACGTAAACAGTTGTTTACTTGAGCTGCAATCACTCAAGCCCGGAAATGTGGGTGTGCATGGTGATGGTCATGGCATGACTTTACAACAGTTTATTGATAGTGCCATGGCTTCTAGTTCAGCCCTGTTTGATCCCTCCAATCAGACGGTAGGTCAGCGCGTATTGCAAGCTGTAACACGGACTCGTCAGGCGGTGGGGGATAATACTAATCTAGGTATAATTCTATTAGTGTCACCGATTATTCAAGGCCTAGTCTCACAATGCCAAGATGGGTTAACTCCCCCACTGTCACTGGAGAATCTTACGGCTGAAGTACTAGAAAACTTAACTGTCCAAGACGCCGTCGATGCTTATCAAGCGATACAAATTGCCACACCTGGGGGAATGGGTAAGGTTGCAGATCATGATGTCAATGATATTCCAACAATCACTCTCATGGAGGCAATGAATGTTTCTGCACCTTATGATCGGATAGCCTACCAATACCATACAAATTACAAGGAAATATATGATCATAATTTGCCCATTTATTGGCAATATATTCAAAAATGGCAACAACCGCGATGGGCAGCAACTGCAGTTTTTTTAAGTCAATGGGTGCGTGAGCCAGATACATTGATAATTCGTAAGCAAGGTCTATTAAAAGCACAACAAATTAGTGATATGATTGCGCCTCTTACTGAGCAGGTATTAGCCTCGGATGATCCTCAACTTGTTGAGGGTGAATTGTTAGCGCTGGATAAAGAGTTAAAGTCCAATGCTATCAATCCCGGAACGACAGCAGATATTACTGTTGCAACGTTATTCGTTGCCCAACTTGAGCAGATAAGAAATAAGGGACATTCTACTTCTTGAGTACTTACTAGTAGTCTCATAAGAAAATCCCCATAATTTATTTATCGTTGTTTGTTAACAAGCAAAAATTTTAGGAGAATAAAATGGCAGTAGTCAATCGAGTAATGGTAGGTGAATCATTAGTTAATGATAATGATCCATCTGGCACTATGGCAGAAATCGCTCACATCGACTTATTAATGGGCCCACGTGGTTCAGCAGTTGAGACAGCATTCTGTAACGGTTTAGTCAATAACAAAGATGGTTTCTCTACTTTGTTAGCGGTTGTAGCACCAAACCTTCCTTGTAAGCCTAACACTATGATGTTCAATAAAGTGACTATCAAAGGTGCTACTCAAGCAGTTCAAATGTTTGGTCCAGCCCAGGCTGCTGTTGCTAAAGCAGTTGCTGATAGTGTTGAAGACGGTACTATCCCAGCTGACGAAGCTGATGATATCTTCATCTGTGTAGGTGTATTCATTCACTGGGAAGCTAAGAGTGACGAAGCAATCTACGAAAACAACTACAAAGCAGTTAAAGAGTCTATTGCACGCGCTATCAAAGACGAGCCAAAGGCTGCTACAGTTGTTGCACAAAAAGATACAGCAGAGCACCCATTCAAAGGTTTCTAAGCCAAGTCTTTATAGTTGTACAAAGAAGCCCTGGTTATCCGGGGCTTTTTTTTGTTTGAATTTTGTCTTTGGTGTGTTGGCAGGGAATATTTGCATGAGATATGTCTAGACTTTGCAACAAGTACATACATATTGGCTTATAATGAACTTATTATGGATTTTTTATGAGTGATAATCTTTTTCAAAATGAAATGTCTTGAATGTAAAGCAGAGCTCGCATCTGTCACTAATGAGCACTTGGCTGAATGTTGTGGTTTGACTCTACAGGAATATGCCATTAAGCATCATTGTTCTCTAGATTTGTTAGTCAACGAATCTGACGTGAACTGTATGGATGATGTTCAGCATTACGCTCTGCCGAGTGAGATTGCCGGTCAGCGTGCTAACACTATCATGCAAGCCTTATTGTTGACACAGTCGTTTACGTTGGAACAAGAATATTGGACATTGCATAGTGATATTCGTCGATTAGATGAATTGTTATGGTATGCCAGAGAGTTAAATGTCTTTGGAATTCAATATCGTCAAGATTATATATATTCATCAAGCAGTCATCGCGTGCTCGCAGAAAACAAACTCAAAGTTCCTGTTGTTTACGAACATAAGTTCCCTAGCGCACAACAATATACCTTATCAGAACTATTTGTAGCGGTGTTGGTCGCGCAATGTGGTGAGTATTTAAATAGCTATGTATATCTGCGTTTGCCACAAACACCAGTGATTGAAAAACTTATTAAACAATTAAGAGATGATTACCAAATTCGTTGGATGCAGTTGGATAGCCTCGATGCTCAAGATGAAATTTTGTATCGCACTGTGTCCATTCAAGATGCTCAGCGCTTACTTCGTGTTATTGAGCCTGAACTTAAACAAATTCCTTGTGTTTGTGATCGTTATTTTGCAGATACAGAGGAAGCGGTTGTCAGTAAGGAATTAGTATTTGATTCTGCACATTTCATTACCGACCATCCAGGTAAGTGCGAAAATCTTCATGGAGGTCGTTACACGTTAAATGTGAAAGTACGAGGTAGCATCGACCCTTTGACTGGTTTTGTTATCGATTATGGTTATTTGAAGTCAGTGGTTAAGCACCGTGTCATAAAATATCTGGATCATCAAAATCTCAATTATGTGCATGCCGACCTAGGTTGGCGTTCAAGTACTGAGCTGATTAATATTTTTATTTGGGAGCAGTTAATCGATTACCTGCCTGGTTTAGAAGAACTGCAAACTTATGAGACTACCCAGTCTTATTGTGTTTATCGTGGCCCAAGTTTAGAAGAATTTCAAAACCGAACTGGGGATAGTTTGTTGAAGCACTTTAGTAATCAAAAATTGGGTCAGTCGATGTTGAGAAACTTTCTTGTTTCATCACCTCAAAACTTAAAAGTTGTCAAGCATAAGTAAATCAAGCTCAGCTTTAGAGATTTGTTGATTATGTAGTGCAGTAGCGATTAAAACTCCATTAATTCCAAGTGTTTTTGCATGTTCTATATCCTCCTGATTACGCATACCACCTCCCCAATGTATGTGACATGACGAAGAGATATGTTGACGTATTTGTTTATAGATTGATGTATCTGCCTGCGACTGTTTGCCTACTTGATCAATAGATAGGCATATAACATCAGTTGGCCAGTCTTTGATTTTGTTGATTAAGTCTTTACATCCTAATAATTGGTTTTTTTTGTAATCTAAAGAGAGTATTGCTTGTTTAGAAGATAATTTTTTCAACAGTGTCTGTACTTGGTCGCTATCATCAAACGCTTCAGTTCCAATCACTGGGCGAATATTTTCAATATGCTCAAAATCTGTCAACCAATGGTGGCAATGAAGACCAACGTCTAGCCAAAACTCAATATGTGGGAAATTGTTACTCAAATTTTGCCAAATAGTTGGTGCATATGATTGCAATGTAATTGCGTCTAAATCTGCAATATAAATTGTATTAAAATCTGTAAGCGATAGAATGTTCTCAACCACATCATTCAAGTTTGCAGAGGGGCATAATAAGCTTTTCACAGGCTGATAGCTTGAGCGCTGTCCGGACTTGGCGAGCACGACTTGCCCCTGCATATAATCAATAACAGGAATTATTTTCATATCAATGCACTTGTTTATTTCTGAGTATATAACTGGTGGCGGTCTTGCGCATGATTTATTACCTGAGAGCTTAAAACAAGAAGGCTTGATGATGCTTAATGCATTGGTGAGAGACTGTCAGCAGATTAAAAATTGTGAAATCACTCTTACATTAGATTCAAGAATAGACTATGACTTTGATGATGTGAAGGTCATCGCGATTAATGCAGGTATGGATTACACTCAGGTGATTCAACAGCACGCACAGGAGAATGATAAAACTTGGATTATCGCGCCTGAGTCAGGAGGAGTACTTGCTGACATGATAGCGTTAATGCAGCAGCTCGGTGTATCCATTATCAATTGTGATGCGGAAACTGTCAGGATTTGCGCAGACAAATTACAATGTGATAAGCATTTGTCAGATTTCGGTGTGCCAACTATAGATGCCTTAACTCAGAATCAGTTGGATGCATATCACCAAGCAGTGGTCATTAAACTGCGCGATGGTGTTGGATGTGAGGGTATGAAGAAGTGTTCATCAGGCAAGGGGGCTATAGATTATATTAATGGTTCTGAAATACCCAGTGATGCATGGTATGTGCAACCTTACATACAGGGCAAACATAAAAGCTTGAGCCTTATTTGTTTAAATGGTGCGGCTAAAGTGCTCAGTTATAATACTCAAATGATGAGTTTCAAAAACACTATTGAACTGATATCTTGTATCGTTAATGATCAGAATATTACCAGTGAAATTGAAATTTTAGCTAATAATATAGCTCGAGCATTACCAGGATTAAAAGCTTATGTTGGTGTAGATTTAATAGAAACTGAGAATGCTCGTTACGTTGTAGATGTTAATCCACGCTTAACTTCTTCTTATGTAGGTTTAAATCAGTGCTTAATCGATAATCCCGCTCATATAATCATGCAATCATGTGAGACCGATACGCTGCCACAGGCAATTTATCACTCAAATAATAAAGCTGAGGTGAAAATTGTCTGCTGATAAAAGTATTGCAGGTTGGGACATAGGTGGTGCTCACCTTAAGTTAGCGTATGTCTCACACGGAGAGCTCTATGTTCATCAAGTTCACTGTCCATTATGGCGTGGGATACACGAGTTGAACACAGTATTGAATACGCTTGTGCATCAATTACCAAGTGCTATCAACACCCATCATGTCACTATGACTGGCGAGTTAGTAGACTGTTTTTCTAATAGGCAAGAGGGTGTAGAGGAGATTATCAATGCCTTTGTAGAAAATATGCCACAAGCTATAAAGATTTTTTCTAAACATGGCTTGTATGTACCTGATGAGGCTAAAGCCAATTATCAGAATGTTGCTTCGATGAACTGGATGGCCAGTGCGCAAGTAGCTGCCGCTCATCACGACAATGCAATCTTTGTCGACATGGGGAGTACTACAACAGATATTTTGCGCATAAAAAAACATACTGTAGTACTTGAGGGTGAGACTGATCATCATCGACTCATCACAGGTGAATTGGTATACACAGGTGTAGTGAGAAGTTGTGTGAATACATTATGCAGTGAAGTGCCTTTCAACAATACAATAGTTCCCTTGATTGCAGAAAACTTTGCAGTCACCGCCGATATCTATCGAATATTAAATTTATTGCCTCAACATGCAGATCTTGGAGATACCATGGACAATGGACCAAAAGATCAATTGTCTAGCTTAAAACGATTAGCTCGTATGATAGGATTGGACTATAGTGATCAGGAATTTGAACACTGGAAGGCTGTCGCTGAATACTTAATGCAACAACAAATGAATCAAATAAAAACAGCAATTACTAGGCTCAATCATAATGTTGGTTCAAGTCTGATTGTTGGGGCTGGCGTCGGCTCGTTTTTACTTGAACCTATTGCGCAGGAACTCGACTTGTCTTACCAAAATTTTAGTCATAGTGTTGTTCCTAAAAATATTCAAACCCCCATACACGTTAATGACTGTGCACCTGCAGTAGCGCTAGTTTTTCATGAGTTCAACAGTGACTAAATCCCATTCATTGACTTATCAAGAAATACCTTATTTTGAGAATGTCTCGCATGTATTTGCTCATTTTTCAGACCTTTCATGGGCGGTATTTCTAGATAGTGGCCGTCCAGTTAGTCAGCTTGGACGTTATGATATTTTTAGTGCATATCCTTATAAGACTTTTCTGACAAAAGACAACCAGACCTTAATTGAAACTGCAGGGCATCGACAAATTGTTCGTGAGGATCCCTTTAGTTTGCTGAATGCAGAACTGTCACAGACGCATTGCGACAACCATAAGTTACCATTCACTGGGGGTGCTATGGGATTCTTTTCATATGATTTGGGAAGAAAGATTGAACGTATGCCAAATATTGCTGAAGATGATATTGCAACACCAGATATGGCTATTGGTATTTATAGATGGGCATATATTGCCGATCATCATACCAAGACTTCAGTATTGGTTGGCGACTTATCAGACCAAAGGGTGCGTCTTTATTGGGATGAGATAGTTTCTTTGGTTCAAAATCCACTTCCAGCAAGTGATGAGAATTCTTATGTGAGCACTGACAAGATTGAATCTAATATGTCTGAAGCGCAATACAAAGAAAAATTTTCTCAAGTTAAACACTACATAAGCTCAGGTGATTGCTATCAAATCAATCTTGCGCAGAGGTTTAAAGTGCCTGTGTCAGGAAAATCTTGGAATGGTTATCAACAATTAAGGACAATCAATCCATCGCCATATAGTGCTTTTATTAACATTCCTCAGCATACCGTTTTAAGTGTTTCGCCAGAAAGATTTATTAAGATTGAAGATGGCGTTGCTGAGACAAAACCCATTAAAGGAACTCGGCCAAAACTTGATGATGCTGTGCAAGATAAAAATATATTGTTAGATTTGTTAAATAGTGACAAAGATCGTGCAGAGAATGTGATGATAGTTGATCTTTTGCGAAATGATTTCAGCAAATCTTGTCAGGCAAACAGCGTTAAGGTTACAAAATTATTTGAAATTGAGTCTTTCCCAACAGTACATCATCTTGTTAGCACGATAACCGGCGAATTGCCACAAACAGTATCTGCTATTCAATTATTGCGTGAATGTTTTCCTGGTGGATCTATTACTGGTGCACCTAAAATCCGTGCGATGCAAATTATTGAGGAACTTGAACCTCATCGCAGAGGTTTATATTGTGGCTCTATTGGGTATATAGGTTTTAATGGACGTATGGATACAAATATTGCCATACGCACATTAGTTCAAAAAGATAATCATGCTTATTTTTACGCTGGTGGTGGTTTGGTATGGGATTCGCAAGCTGATGCTGAGTATCAAGAGACATTTGATAAGGCGGCGGCCATGTTTAAGTTGTTTGATCAGTAGATGCTAATTGTTAAGTTAGGCGGAAGCCTCATAGATTCAGAATATCTTTCAAGCTGGTTAGATCAACTGACCAGATTGAAAACACAAAAAATTTGTATTGTGCCCGGTGGTGGCCCATTCGCAGATTTAGTTCGGGAAGTTGATCATAAGTATCGTTTGAATCATCATAATGCTCATGCCATGGCAATACTGGCTATGCAACAATATGCCCTGGTATTGTCCAACACTAATCCATCATACATCTGCGTAAGCAATATTGAATCATTATTGAACAAACAAGAGGGTCTTTATATATGGTTGCCTTATGACTCAGTTATGCAAAAGTGTACATTACCACACAGCTGGGAAGTAACTTCTGATTCGTTAGCTGTTTGGTTGGCTTGTCAGTGTGAAGCAGAGCATTTATGTTTAGTGAAATCACATGATGTGGATGAGGGTTTTTATCAACCAGAAATACATGCGTCTCTGGTGGATAAATTTTTCCCTCAAATTATGCAAGACTATCGAGGTGAGATATCAATTTATAGTGCTTCACAGCTTGAGCAGTTTGTAGAAAGATATAGCCATGGATGAAAATAGTAATAGCGCCAATGTGGATCATAAACAAAAATCTCATCCATTTGCATTGCTAGATCCAAGTTTTATTTTAGCAGCAATAGAGAGCGTGGGTTATCAAGTTGATGGCAGAGTGACAGCTTTGAATAGTTATGAAAATCGAGTCTATCAAATAGGTATTGAGGATCAGTTACCCATAATAGCTAAATTTTATCGTCCACATCGATGGTCAGAAGCTCAAATTTTAGAAGAGCATGAATTTACTGAAGAATTAGTTGCTGCTGATTTGCCTATAGTTAGCGCATTGAAAAATCAACATAAAAGCCTTCACTCATATCAAGATTTTTTATTTTCACTATATCCACGTAAGGGCGGTAGGGCCCCTGAGTTAGACAATTTTGATAATCTGTTTATATTAGGTCGCTTTTTAGGGCGACTTCATAGTGTAGGTGCTGCTCGTGATTTTAAGCATCGACCTACTATCACTAATCAAGTTTTTGGGCACGAGAGCGTGCAGTTTATCTCTGAACGATTTATTCCTACTGATTTAAAAATTGCATATGACACATTAACTACAGATTTGTTGGTGGCAATAGATCAACAATTAGATGAGTGTGGACCTTATAAAAAAATTCGTGTCCATGGTGATTGCCATATTGGTAATATTTTATGGCGTGATGATATTCCTCACTTCATTGATTTTGATGATTCTAGGATGGCTCCCGCTGTGCAAGATATTTGGATGTTGTTGTCTGGTACTAAGTTAGAACAGCAGCAACAACTTTTAGAGATATTAGAAGGCTATAATGAGTTTGCAGAATTTAACAGTGAAGAACTTAAGTTAATTGAGATACATCGCACATTACGCATGTTATATTTTTCAGCATGGTTAGCTAGACGTTGGGATGATCCGGCTTTCCCTATGGGCTTCCCATGGTTTAATACAGTGCGTTATTGGGAACAACATATTCTCAGCTTAAGAGAGCAACTGTTTGCGTTATCAGAACCCCCTTTGAACATTGATCCTCATAACACCTAGATATCGAGTCTATAATCTGTAGTTGTGATATCGACAACCCAAAAGCTCATGAAATATTTATTACAATATGGTTATATTCTAGATATTCAGAAATTTTTCTCAGATAAAATTAGTGTTTTATCGACGCTTGTATAAGGTAAACCCCTAGACATCCCTTGATAATGCCTATTTGTACATATTCCGAACAATCCATATGAGCTTTTATGTACAACAAAGTGATAAAATAATTCTGATGAAATCTTTATAGAAAAACAGCCAGAACACTAATGCATTACAAAATAAAAAAAGGACTTGATCTACCGATCACAGGTAAGCCTGAGCAAATCATTGATGGATGTCCTGAAATTACTAGAGTCGCCATTCTTGGACGTGAGCATGTCGGGATGAAACCCACAATGCTTGTACAAGAAGGAGATAAGGTCAAGCTTGGCCAGCCTGTATTTACTGACAAAAAAAATCCGCGCGTTCAATACGTCGCACCTGGTGCAGGTACTGTTGAGAAGATTCATAGAGGTGCCAGACGTATATTTCAGTCATTAGTGATACGTCTTGAGGGTGACGATGAAGTGACCTTTCCTTATGCTAAAGATGAAATTGAATTGGTGAGGCTCACACGCGATGATTGTGTGGACACACTGTTACAGTCTGGATTATGGACGGCTTTTCGTACACGGCCCTATAGCAAATCGCCCAATCCTACGATTACACCTCACTCAATCTTTGTGACAGCGATGGATACACGTCCACTTGCGGCAGACCCAGCAGTGATTATTAGTGAGTACAAGCAGGCATTTAAAGACGGTCTATCGATTTTAACTAAGTTGACTGCCACCAAAGTGTATCTGTGTCATTCAAACGAAGGCGTGTCTCAACTTGCAGATGGTGAAAAGGTGCTAGCGGCTCAATTCGAAGGTCCTCATCCAGCTGGCAACCCAGGCACTCATATACACTATATAGATCCAGTGGACGCCAATAAACAAGTTTGGCATGTTAACTATCAAGACGTGATTGCTATCGGAAAACTATTTACTAGCGGTCATATTTGGACAGAGCGTATTATCGCTCTAGCTGGACCATCTGTGAAAAATCCGCGTTTAATCCGCGTGCGTTTAGGCGCAAATACCAATGATATTGTAGAGGGAGAGCTCAAACAGAATGACTGTAGAATTATTTCAGGATCAGTGTTTGCTGGTTGGCGAGCAGTCAATTGGGCGAGTTACTTGGGTCGTTATAATCTTCAGTTGACAGTCATTCCTGAAGCAGGTGAAAGGGAATTCTTAGGTTGGCTAGTGCCAGGCAAGAAGAAATTTTCAAAGACTAATGCACTTATATCGAGCTTTATGCGTAAGACACTTAAGTTTGATATGACGACTACTAAAAACGGCAGTCCTCGAGCTATGGTACCAATCGGTGTTTATGAGACAGTCATGCCCTTGGATATTTTACCAACTCAGCTATTGCGTGCATTAATCACTAAAGATACTGATCTCGCCCAGTCATTGGGTGTGTTAGAACTGGACGAGGAAGATTTGTCGCTGTGCACGTTTGTCTGTCCGAGCAAATATGAATTTGGGCCATTGCTACGAGATAACCTGACACAAATTGAGAGGGAAGGGTAATGTCCAGGACGAGAAGATTTTTAGATAATATTCATCCGCACTTTGCCAAAGGCGGACGTTTGGAGCGTTATTTCCCACTCTATGAAATGGTGGATACATTTCTCTATAGTCCACCCGATGTGACGCCACACGCGCCACATGTGCGAGATGCAATAGATATGAAACGGGTCATGATCTATGTGGTAATCGCAACCATGCCTTGCATATTGGTGGGTCTATGGAACATCGGATATCAGGCTAACACGGCTATGCTCGATTTAGGAATTACCCAAGCTGATGGATGGCGTGGCACGCTGTTGTCGTTATTTGAATTCAGCTACGACCCGAATAGTATCGTGGGTAATTTCATGCATGGTCTTATTTACTTTTTACCCATTTACATAATCACCGTTGTTGTTGGGGGCGTTTGGGAAGTTATTTTTGCGACGGTGCGCAAGCATGAAGTTAACGAGGGTTTCTTGGTGACTTCTATGCTTTACACACTAACATTACCACCAGATATACCACTCTGGATGGTCGCATTGGGTATCAGCTTTGGTGTGGTTGTTGGTAAAGAAGTGTTTGGTGGCACAGGTAAGAATTTTCTTAATCCAGCTTTGACGGGCAGATGTTTTTTATTCTTTGCGTACCCTGCCTATATGTCAGGTGATGCAGTGTGGACTGCAGTAGATGGTTTCTCCGGAGCAACGCCATTAGGTATTGCTGCGCTTGATGGTATGCAAGCACTTGCTGCTAATGGAGTCAGTTGGACACAAGCATTCTTGGGTTCAATTCAAGGTTCTATCGGCTCTACATCGACACTAGCTTGTCTACTGGGTGGTGTCTTTTTGATATATACGCGTATTGCCTCATGGCGCATCATCAGCGGTGTGTTTTTAGGTATGTTAGTTACCTCGATATTTTTTAACCTTATCGGTAGTGATAGTAATCCAATGTTTGCAATGCCTTGGTATTGGCATTTGTCATTAGGTGGTTTTGCCTTTGGCATGATTTTTATGGCCACAGATCCCGTATCTGCTTCGATGACCAGTACTGGCAGATGGATATATGGTTTCTTAATTGGCTTAATGACAGTGTTGATTCGTGTGGTTAATCCGGCCTATCCAGAAGGCATTATGCTTGCGATTTTATTCGCTAATATTTTTGCACCTCTGATTGATTTCTCGGTGGTGCAAGCCAATATCAGAAGACGGAAACGCCGTTATGTCCAAAAATAGTACTTTCAACATATTACGAGTCGCTATTGCTGTTTGCCTGGCATGTTCTATTGTCGTGTCTGTTGCGGCCGTGTTTTTGCGTCCTTTGCAAGTGTCAAACAAGGCTCTCGACCAGAAAATAAATATTCTGCAGGTAGCAGGTATTTGGGAAGATAATCTCTCTATTGAGGAAATGTTTGGCAGTATAGAAACACGATTGGTTGAACTCGATACAGGTAAATTTAATACTAGCTTCGATGTTGAAATGTTCAACCAACGAAAGTCAGCGAAAGACAGCAATCTGAGTATTAGTCTTAGTGACGAACAAGATATTGCCAATATTAATCGTCGTGAGAACTACGCAAAAGTTTACTTAGTTAAAGACAGGGGTGCGGTTAAGCGATATGTATTACCTGTTCATGGTTATGGTTTGTGGTCGACATTGTATGGTTATGTCACTTTAGAAGCCGATTTGAACACGGTATATGGAATTAAATTTTATGATCACAAAGAAACACCAGGGTTAGGCGGTGAAGTTGATAATCCTAAATGGCAAGCTCAATGGAAAGGCAAAAAAATCTTTTCTCCAGCAGGTGACGTAGCTTTAGAGATAAAAAAGGGTACTGTGGTTGCTAGTGATCCTAATGCCAATTATCAAATTGATGGCTTGTCTGGGGCGACATTGACGTCTAACGGTGTCACAAACATGTTTAAGTTTTGGATGGGTAAAGATGGTTTTGGTCACTTCATACAACAACAAACTCAAACGGAGGATGCGTCATGAGTGATACTAAAAAAATCTTAGTTGATCCATTGATAGATAATAATCCAATTACCTTGCAGATACTCGGGATCTGTTCTGCTTTGGCTGTAACCACAACTCTATCAGCAGCTTTAGTAATGTGTATTGCTTTGACGTCGGTAACAGCATTATCAAATGCTTCCATTAGTATGATCAGACATCACATCCCTAGCAGTATCCGTATTATTGTTCAGATGACCATAATCGCTTCTTTAGTGATTGTTGTAGATCAAATCCTAAAAGCCTATGCCTATGAGACCAGTAAGACTCTCTCCGTGTTTGTTGGTTTGATTATCACTAACTGCATTGTTATGGGCAGAGCTGAAGCGTTTGCAATGAGCAATCCTGTTGGTGCAAGTTTTATGGATGGGGTAGGTAACGGTCTTGGTTACAGTGTAGTGTTAATTGTGGTGGCTGTGATCAGAGAGTTGTTTGGATCAGGCACGTTATTAGGGTATACGGTGATGCCACTGGTGAATGATGGTGGTTGGTATGAGCCGAATGGTCTTTTATTGTTGCCGCCGAGTGCATTCTTCATTATTGGTTTTATGATATGGGGAATTCGATCATGGAAAACCGCACAGGTTGAAAAACCAGAATTTGTTATACACAAGACTGAGAGTGTCTAATGGAAGTGATTCTAAATTTACTGGTTAAATCCATATTCGTTGAGAATTTAGCCCTGGCATTCTTTTTGGGAATGTGCACATTTTTGGCGGTATCGAAAAAAATTCAAACGGCTATCGGATTAGGTGCTGCAGTTGTCGTAGTGCAAACCATAACCCTGCCTGCCAATAATTTGATTTATCAGTATTTGTTAAAGGATGGTGCACTGGCGTGGATGGGCTTGCCAGAGGTCGATCTGAGCTTTTTAGGCTTAATCAGTTATATCGGTGTGATTGCAGCGATGGTTCAGATTTTAGAAATGGTCTTGGACAAGTTTTTTCCTGCATTGCACACTGCACTGGGAATATTTTTGCCGTTGATAACAGTAAATTGTGCCATATTAGGTGGCTCATTATTCATGGTTGAGCGCGATTATAACTTTGTTGAGAGTGTCACTTATGGCGTTGGTAGTGGCTTAGGTTGGATGCTGGCTATCACCGCATTGGCGGGAGTCAGAGAAAAACTCAAATATAGCGATGTGCCTGAGGGATTGCAGGGTCTGGGTATTACTTTCATTACTGTCGGATTGATGTCGATGGGCTTCATGGCCTTTTCGGGTATACAGCTCTAGCTGAGGTAAAGAAACTATGTTAGAAATTTCATTAGGTGTTACTTTTTTCTTAGCCATCGTGATTTCGTTGGTGATTGTTATTCTGTTTGCTAAATCAAGATTAGTGGCAGAAGGTGATGTTCAGATTACAATCAATGAAGAAAAAACCATCACTGTTCCAGTTGGAGGTAAATTATTAGAAGCGTTAGCATCAGCTAATTTATTTGTGCCCTCCGCTTGCGGTGGCGGTGGCACTTGTGCTCAATGCAAGGTAAAGATTTTTGAAGGAGGTGGCACTTTGCTCCCGACTGAAGAATCTCATATCAATAAACGCGAAGCTGCCGGTGGTGAACGTCTATCATGTCAAGTTGCTGTGAAGAATGATCTCAAGATAGAAGTTCCTGAAGAAGTTTTTGGAGTAAAGAAATGGCAGTGTGAAGTGGTGTCCAATGAAAATGTCGCTACGTTTATTAAAAACTTAGTACTACGATTGCCTGAAGGTGAAGACGTTAATTTCAGAGCGGGTGGTTATATACAAATTGAATGCCCTCCTCATGAGGTGAAATACAGTGATTTCAAAATTGAGGATGAATTTCATGAAGATTGGGATCGGTTTAATCTCTGGCAATACAAATCTGTTGTGGATGAAAATGTGACGCGAGCTTACTCTATGGCTAATTATCCCGATGAAAAGGGGATGATTATGCTCAATGTAAGAATCGCTTCTCCACCACCAGGTGGTGATACCAGTATTCCACCAGGCATTATGTCTTCATATATCTTTGGTTTACAACCAGGTGATAAGGTTACCATTTCTGGACCATTTGGTGAGTTTTACGCACGTGAAACTCAAAACGAAATGATATTCATCGGCGGTGGTGCAGGTATGGCTCCAATGCGTTCTCACATATTCGACCAATTAAAGCGTATTCATACCGATAGAAAAATTAGCTTTTGGTATGGTGCGCGAAGCATGCGTGAGATGTTTTTTGTTGAAGATTTTGATGAGCTTGCCGCTGCTAATGATAACTTCGAATGGAATGTGGCTTTGTCAGATCCGCAAGAAGCTGATAATTGGACGGGTTATACTGGCTTTATTCATAATGTTTTATTCGATAATTATCTTAGAGATCATCCTGCCCCTGAGGATTGTGAATTTTATATTTGTGGACCACCTGTGATGAATGCCGCCGTAATTGATATGTTAGAGGGCCTTGGCGTTGAGCCAGAGAACATATTACTAGATGATTTTGGTGGTTAGTCTCATTTAGGCGCATAATGTATACATTATTAGTAACATTAGTAGTATTTCTATTGGCATTTATTGCCATGACCGTAGGTGTCTTACTAGGCAGATTTCCAATAAAGGGCTCTTGTGGTGGAGCTAATCAATGTGGCTCCTGCCAACGACCCTGCGATAAAAAGAGGGGTGATAATAATGTTAACACAGTCGATCGCTGTGAAAGACTACATGAACACTAGCTTGGTTATGTTTGCACCTGAGATGGATGTAATGAGTGCTATATTGGTGTTGGTTAAAAATCGTATTTCTGCTGCACCGGTGCTCAATGAGCGCGGTGATTTAGTGGGGGTATTGTCCGAAAAAGATTGTATGAATATAGCTATTAATGCTGGTTACCATGAAGAATATGGTGGTCAAGTTAAAGACTATATGTCTGAGCAAGTAGTCAGTGTGGAAGCTGATGATACTGTCATTGATGTTGCCAACATGTTTCTTAATACCGAACGTCGACGTTTTCCTGTTTTGGAAGATAATCGACTAGTGGGTGTAATTAGCCGAAGAGATGTGCTTCGTGCTTTAGTAGACATTAATAAACGGTGATCAACTAACTATTTGGTTGGGTCGTGTTGGACATTTAGGCGGTGATGATTTTGTAGTAATTTTTCAAAGCGATGACTGGAAACTAGAGTGTGAGCAAATACTTAAGGTTTTGAAGAGCAACTTCATAACTATTTCGATGATCAAGATATACCTGCTCAAGGCATTTACAGTATCGATAAACGTTCTAAAGCTGAGTTCTTCCCGTTAATGGGACTGCCCATTGGAGTGGTTAATTCAGATGCTGGTCTTTGTAATTCACATCATGATGTTTCGCAGGTTGCTACTGAAGCTAAGCTGATTGCAGGGGTGCAATGCACTGTATGTTTCTAGGCGTCGATGTCCGAGTAACAACCCGTCTTATCGTCAGATCAGTGAGCATGCCAAGAAATAGCGCTAATCAATATGATATAAATCTTTACATTAGCCTGTTGATGTCATAATCCATCGCATTTCTGTTGATTGAACCCAGTTATTGAGCTTGTTGTACCTGTTTGTGATGAAAATTAATTAGTTGTTTAATCTCATTTACAGACTGTGATGCAATAGGTGCAGTGCGAACTTGGTTTTGGCATAAAGCAGTTCGAAACCCCAAATAATGTGCTTTCAGTGGCATAAGTGCGCTAATATCTTGAGCACGTAATGAGCCTGCTAGACCCGTCAGTAAGCCATTACTTTTAGCGCCATTCACAAATTGGATTAGTTGATCAGGTGTTTTATGTTGTAAAAGGCTACCTGATTTTTTCCCGGCAGTGTCCATCATGATGCCGCTAAGACATGCTTTCTTACATAGTTGTATAGTGCTGCCGATATTAAAATCTATATCAGCAAAACATACAGCAATGATTTTTACACCTCGACGCGCATGATACTCAAAACTGGGTAAGCATTCTTCAATATGTTGCTGGCTAAACATACCAACTTTTACATAATCAACTCCGGTATCTGCTACGGCTTCGATACGATCCAAAATAAGAGGCACATCAGCATCTAAATCACCTACAGTGGCGCTAACAACAGATGACTCCCAGAGATGATCGACGATTTCATGTATTTGTTGCAGTCCCAGCCCACCTAGGGCACCCTGGCTAGGCTCTTTGAGGTCGATAATATCTGCACCATACTGACTGACCAAAATGGCATCTTCTAAATTATTAACACTGGCTAGAAATCCTGTCATGTTTGGGTATCTCTTGTTTCATTAAAATCTGTAATTTTCTGCATAAGCCATTCCCATGCTTGATGTTCTCTATCTCCTGCAGTTTTATCAAATCCTATGGTTAAGTATTCGATTTCATGCTGAATTTTTTCTTCAGGCAACATATGTAAACGGCTGGCGAGTATGGCTAATTCAATTACGGCAGATTGAGCACGATTATAGCCATGAAATGGCTGGTGCGCCTGCTCGAATACTGTTTCACAATAAAATTTAGGGCGAATATCATTTTGTTGATGAGTTTTCACTCTAACTTCATTATGAGTAAGACAGTTTTCTAGACGAACTCCTTTTATCACTTCGGTCGGGACAGTCGGCCAGTCTCGGCGTCCAGTTATACAGCCAGCAAATATTCGCACGTCATCCGTATAATTAATCGTTGCAGTGCCTGTTCGCAATAGGTTATTTAATGTGGCAGATGGTTTAAAAGGTGCTAGCATCAAGCCATCAGGGGTTTCATGGGCACCCATGGGTGTGATGTGGGTTTGTCCATCTTCATGCAGGGTTGTAATGATGCTTTCTCTTATAAATGGCATTGGTTTTAACAGCGTCTAGCGTCTCGTTTAATAGCTTTTTTAGAGGATGATGGTTTGCTTTTTTTGCGTTGCTTTTTGCGATCCTCTCGTGTATCCATGGTGCTTCCCTCTTGCTTGAAGCGGCTCAGGTCTTGGGCTTGTTTTTCAACAGCAATTCCCCAACACAACTCTTCATCTTGATCATAACGTTTGCCAAGTTGCCAGGCGATTTGTGCGCGGGCTAATTCGACACCAAGATAGAACGCATGTCCACCGTCTTCAAACACATTGAGATGAGGGTAGAGGTCGAACGGATCGGTGGCATTCCAAATCCCATCACGATTATATATGAACACACCTTCATCACATACCTGAATTCGAAAATTGCTGTCACGTACATCACTGGAGAATTCTTCTATTTCGTTTTTGTTATAGGGGAAGGGTTTGCGCTCATGTAATGCCATGAGCCCATTGTCATAACCTTTAGGAGGGATATTGTCTGCACGCGAAGCAAACATGATACGTCTAGCAAGATCGGCTTCTTTGATGGATTTTCTACAATGTTCACTCACTTCTGTGGCTAAGATATGTTGTATATTAAGTTCTGAAATGATTCCCATGAGAAGTGCATTAGTACCTGCAGTATCTGCATGAGTAAGTTCGGTAAGATTGCCTACACCCATCATGATCTCAATATCTGGATAGCGTTTTCGCAGATTGCGATAACGAACAACTGATTCAGTGAAGTTAAAATTGATCGGGTCTAGGATGGGGTCAGCAATAAAACGTACACCTTCTTTTATCAGTATGTCGATGGTTTGGTACAAAGATCGCAAGCTGGTTGGTGGAGTGCCAATGATGATTGGAGTTGAATCAACTTTTTCTAACACCCATAAAGAATGTTTTTGTAAGCTGAGTAGATAATCAGCGCCTGCCTGTCCACCTGTGACTAAATCCTCTGGCAATAAGGAATCGACACTCACTATAAAATCTTCCGCTTTGAGAGCTTGCACTGCCTCAGCTAAATGACCGAAGGGAGTGTTAGGTAAGCAACCTAAATCGATGACATTAGCGCCATCTTCACGGTAACGTTCAGCCCTGCTAATAATCTGTTCGACGGACATGTTTGGAGCATCAACAATCTCGCCAAATATGGCCGTAGAATATTGGCTGAGATCAGTTTTCTTCTTGGCGTGACCGAAAAACTGAGGGAGGTCTTTTAATTCTTCTGGACCTCGTACTACCTCAATGCCTAATTTTTGTGCTAATTCTTCGATGTTACCTCGGCAACGACCAGGCAGAATGATTTTATCAAACGGTGATACATCTTTAATACGTCTTGCGATAAGATCAGTTGTCATTAGCGCGGCAACACTGACACCAATTTGCAGTATCTCGTATTCGAAGTTTTTTTTAGGAAGTCCTTCGATCACCTTATGCAGACTTTTTTCGGCTAATTTACCAGTTAGGAATAGATACTTTTTTGACATCTATGCAGCTTCTCTCACAAAAACATTAAGTCACCATACGCGGTTGAAAAAATTGATACTATAACTCTATGGGAACATATATTAAGCAACGAGTAGCACACATTGAGGAACCGCTCGCAAACAGCGAAATTTCAACCATCCTCCAGAGATTATACGCGAATCGTGGCGTTACTGACCCAGAACAAGTACACATGTCACTGAAAAACCTTCATTCGCCCTGCACATTAATGCAGTTAGATGCAGCGCTTACGCTAATGCTTGAGGCTATTGATCAGCGTCATCCTATAGTAATAGTCGGTGACTATGATGCCGATGGAGCCACCAGCTGCGCTCTTGCCATGCGTGCCTTAAGGCATTTTAAGGCAGATGTGAGCTATATTGTCCCAAATCGTTTCGAATACGGCTATGGACTGACACCTGAAATTGTAGATTTATGTGCGCAACGTTCTGCAAGGCTGATAATCACAGTGGAT
>Ga0181600_10000560_pt1 | contig 28605 bp, 19 predicted proteins | sample 041ome_2_FD_132982 | JGI IMG/M metagenome (GOLD analysis project Ga0181600, IMG submission 132982) | Coastal salt marsh microbial communities from the Groves Creek Marsh, Skidaway Island, Georgia - 041406US metaG (megahit assembly) | ecosystem: Environmental > Aquatic > Marine > Intertidal zone... | reverse complement strand
GTTGTATTATTACACATGATTAGCTACTTATGCATGGTTCCCTGAGTGAGATCAGGACACAGTTTAAAAAAATAATGACGCCAATCTGACCTTGTATTTATTTTTCATAAGTGCTCCTGAGGAAACTGAGAAATTTTGCTTTTAAAACTCTTGAGTTGACTTACCGATACTACACACGGTTGCGTGATATTGTATTTCGAAAGGAGTCTCTTCGGAAAGCCAGCCTCCCTAGCCCAACGTCAAACACATTGATGGACCAATTAGTCTGCATGTACCGTTGCTTTGTTCTGGGACAGTATGATAAATTTACATGCCGAGCGCATATCAGGCTCGGACTCATTGATGCCTAAACACTTAAGAGCCTGCACAAACTCCCCTACAAGCTCAACATCCGAAGCTTCAACGATATGAGGTAGGTAATATCTCAGGAACTGTACTTCCTTCTGCCATTCAAGTGTATTCAGTGAATACTGGCACCATGAACTTCTCGTAAATATCTTATGTGTAACAAAATAGCACTTGTCTCTGAACTGCGAAGAAGCGAGTTGTGCCTTAAAGTATCGTTAGATCGGATACTTATCTGGCATGAAATGCTCACCTGATGATCGAGTGCACCACTGAGTTCACATAGAGTCTCTATATCTCTTGCACTAGTTCCAGGAATTTCAAGCCCGTTACCTGATAAGAAAAAGGCCCAAATCATGGTTGTACTGAGCTTATCAAAATGTACGTGAAATCTGCTTTTTTCATTCTTCATTCGCATTTGATCATGGTCCAATGAAAGGTATTCTGACCAGCTCCACCTATGAACATTTTGCTCAATCTGTCGCCGAAGCTGACTGTGGTCTATACCAAGTTTGCGCAGAACATAACAACCTTCATTGTAGAATAGAAAGTCTTCGATTGTCTCGATTTTGGGCGAACTGGAATTTTCTTTCAACCATCGTTCGCTAAAGTGCTGCAGCATCGTATCACATACAAACCGAATGGTACCGTATGAAATTTCACGGAAAAACAAAAAAGTCGCAAGTATGTCACTACCCCAAGCCTTGAAAAAGCTATCTCTCTTAAGACCTTCTCTCTCTATAAAACTTAATCCCTCAACTATAATTCGATCGAGGTGGCATATGCTCTGGAAGCGGATAGTCAACGAGGGTGGAATATTCACCCCTCGTGAAGGAAGTTCACCTGATGGTATATTTTTTGCACGCAAAGATTGCGTAATTTCATGGATGGCGTCCGTGACGACGGCGCGCGTAATGCCGTGTTGGTCTATCAAGCATAAATCTAAGCTCTGATTCCATCGAAATTCAGTTGACGCCCGTCCTTGGGATTGACGGCTCGCGACCACGTGTTGTACGAAATTTCCCCCTGACATAATTTCACGTGCAAAGTCACGTGCACCTTGTGCACAAAATAGGCTATGGATTATCATACTATAACACAAGTGTATACTTCGTATGCGTGAATCGAAACACATGTATAGTTCATTCCGGGCGCCCTCTAATAAATACCCTACTAGTGAGACGGGTGAGCTCAAAATATGCTTTACGAAGAGCTCTTCTTGAAAGTGACGCTCACAAACCTCTCGTAGCCAACTTATTGTTACAGCAGTATTGAAAACTTCCTTACATTCCTTGATTTTCACCACGATGGATCTTTTTATTAGACTCAATGCGTAAGGATGTAGACCATCACAGCATAGGAGCACAGTAAGTGTTTTTTGTAGTCTGCGAAGCATGCGTGCATTGAGACATTGGAGTGTTCTCAACATGCTTGAGGCGATCTCACTAGTTTGTAACAAATGAGTACACCGTGAGAGAACCTGATACACTTCTTTAAATGCACCTGCTCGATGATTTTGTTCAATTCTTCTTCGCTTAGGCGTGAACTCAAGAGATTCCTCGCTTTGTGTTATCTCATGTATGTTCGTCACGAAAGTCGATATCCAATAGTCGAGCATTGCTTCTAAATTCATTTGCATCGTACTTTTCCATTCTCTTAGAAATGAAACGAAGGGAGCGCAGCTTAAATTTGAACCACCCAACTGGACGTAAATTTTGGCGTACGCTAAAGTAGCAAGAGTTTGCTCGAAAACGAAACAGCACACACTGGCACGTGAATGCGTGATATTCTCACTAATGTACTTCTGCAATTGATGACAGATTGAAGCAATCCGACGCAGTACTTTTTCATAAGTACCAGGAAGAGATTTCTGTTGACAGAGTATGTCGTTGTGCAGATCTTCTACAAGTGTATCAACACCATTTTGCTCACCGTGTTCATCAAACCCAAAAACTTTGCACGCTCTAAGAAAAACGTTATGAATCGTATCGCCACTATACCAATGTTTTCGCAGTTTGCTTTTGATGATTGATTTTAATTCTGACTCCTTTGCACGCATTAGTTGATGTTGCACGGAGCGAAAGTGTGACGGTGATTTCGAAGCATTCGAACCCATGTGCACCACGACATATATCTGTCGAATTGTAGAACGACATATAATTTTATCAATCGACAAGCATTTCTTGAGCAAGTGCCGACAATCGCCGTCCATTTTGCGTTCATCGCAAACGTAAACAATAGTATTTATTCCACTCGTGAAATTTGTAACGCACTTCGTTTGTGTGATGTCCAAACAGGTTAGCCCCGGTGCAATGACGTACTCAACACCATTACACAATACATCGCTAGGTATGTCGATTACTATATCGGTGATTATACTCCAAAGTCCATGTTTACCACTCAAACATTGCTTAATGAAGTTCCTTACTTTTGCAGCAAGGTCAACAGAGTCGTGTGCACGCAAGTATGTTCCTGGGCTGTAAATCAGAGACTTCCCGATAAATGATGATGCATCTGATAAATCATCATGAAGTTTAGGCAACAACTTCGAGTAAAACAAGGATTTGGCCAAAAGTGAACGCCTGACACAAGCGTGGTTAGCAGTTTGTCCAGATAACAAGGTGGCTGCACTTGAGCCCAATTCGTGACTAGAAAGCGCGTGAATATATGCATCTGTCTGAGCGCGCTGATAGTTGTTCACACGTTAATTGTAGAGTTTTTTGTTTCTGAGCGGAGCAAATCACTTACCTGCTGATTTTTTGCAAAGGCTGCCGCTCGACCTTGATTGAAAACAGCATCCATCTCAGCGTTTGATGAAAAATTCACAGTCACACATACGTCTGGACCGAATCTTACGCGCTGCACTATATGATGTTGTTCAATATTTTCATCTTCAGGCAAAATGAAACCAGCACTAGTTGCGCTAGTGGGCATCAAACCTATTGTCGCAAGTACACTTCTTAAAGTTGGACTATCTATGTCTAAAAATCCGTCAGCTATTTCTCTTTTTCTAATTCGAAAAACATCTGTAGCGACTGTGTGCGTAGAATCGTATTCGTTCCACCTTAACAGCCCACCTTGTAGTAGTCTATTGACAACAAAAGCTGTGTTGATGAAGGACCGTCCAGTGAAAATAATATTCTTTTGCTCAAGTGCGCGCCTACAATACGTAATGGCGTCTTGTAGCTCTGCCAACATATGATGCAAGAACGTTCGGTCATCATGGCGCCCACTAACACGTCGAGGCAGCGTTGAATCTTCTTCCGTGAGACCGAGCAGTAGTTCGGTGAGTTGGATCATTTGGCCGTGCAAAGACGATATTGCAGCCAGCTTGCCTACGTTCACGCTTTCACTGCATTTGTTGTACTCCATGCTGGTAATAGAATACGCGCATCTGCGTGTACGGGCGTAGCGGGACCTAAAATTGTTGCACAGCAGTCGTTCACGGGTATGATAAGTATGTAACCGTTGAACAGTTCAACTTGAACTGTTCAACTTGAAAAGTTAAAAACTGTCAAATTTGCAAAATGTTTATCGTGCAACTGCGACTTCGTTACGAGTCATAGTATAACCAATATAGTGTATATATTGTCATAAATATGATTGAAAATAAAAGTAACAATTCTAACTGCTCACGCGCGCCCGCGGGCATGCGCGGCCGCACGCAGCACTGGCGGGCGCGCGAACGCGACGGTTGCGCCATCGCGATTCACTAAACCCCGGCGCCTTCAAAACACACGTTTGGGGCGTCCTCGAATTTCGCTAAATTTTGGTATGGGAGGTAATAGGTGAAACATGTAACTATATACGCAAAAGTTGAAGGTTTCTTAATGGAATGGGTCTATACATATGCTATGTATTTCAAAATTTCGAACGCACACGCGTGCAAATTCAAGATCGCAGTGTGTCGGAGACCGCCAGACGTGAACGAGTGTCGAAACTACTTGATCGATCTGGACAGACTGCCTATCCAGCCACAACAATTGCAATAGCAGACATTTTTTTCGTACTGGTTTATTTAGTGTCAAGTTTTCTTCGTTTTATTTTCGTGTCACTTTTACAAGAGTCACGGTGCGTCGGAACAGTGCATCGCCGTTTGATATGCTCGAAGAATGCACAGAGTTCGATGAACCGCATTTGTTAAGTCTGGTTTCAAGCGTTGGGCGTAAGAATGCAGAAGGTTTGTACGTTCCAGATGAACAGTGCGCAGAAACATTACAGGACATCCAAAAGTTCCTGCGTCAGGATGCATCCGTGGAACAGAAAGTCGCGTGCCAATTACTCGCATGGAACTTCGTTTCCAAAGATTTACTTCCAATTCTACGGCATCATAGTGCAAACGACGAGCTCGTCATCCACGTGGTGAAACTCATCATATTTCTTACACTTCCTATTGATGCCAGCTCTCAAACAGCAAACGTGCAGCAATCCCAACAAGTTTTAGCTACCGATGCCATACTGGACGACTTCACTGCAACACGGGTAATATTTGCGGTTTTAATTAGTCCGCTGATAGATTTTGAACGTGGCGTCATACAACCTAAAACCCTGAAGAGGGCCGAACTTGTGGTCACTTTCGTAAGGAACGTTGTGTTAGCTTCAGTGCAGAAAGTATACGGGTTGGATGCTAATATCAGTGTAAGAGAAGAACGCATGATCAATTGGTTTAATCAGTGTTCAGTCGTTGATATATTCGTGATTGCTCAGGAATTAGAAGACAAAGCCTTTCGAGACATAAGCTTTCTATTCGCTGAAATAATCAGCTGTATGTGCACGTGCTGCACTGGTAAATGCATAAGCCAATCATGTACGCTACACATAATCAACGGTGTGGATAAAAAAGCGAGCATGATTCCAAATACACCATCCCCATGGCGACTGCCCCCGGTCCGTCAGAGTTCAAGATTTCAAAGCCGTTTCCGTTACGACGCGCTGCGAGTGGAGTGCAAAACAGTCAGAAGAGGTGTGCAGAAAGCAGCTGAACGCAAAAAAGAGGCAACGTGTGGATCGCACGAGTCGACTTCGAGTCTCGTCAAATTCATGAATACTATAGAGGAGCTCTATTTGAGCAGAATTATTTATTGTTCATGGAAGCACCTAAACGATGTGCGTGACCTTCACAGTGCTGACGAACATACAGTTCGTATATATGACTTGCTTAACGTTTTGACGTACTTCATGAATTACTCAAGCAAACAAACACCGTCTATCGCCATCAGAACATTGGAGAGCACTCCATTTGCAAAAGTTTTGAGCAAACCTTTTGTACACTGGCTGAAAGTCTGTTGGGAAATGTTTGGCACAGAGGGCGACACATATGGCACTTCAATCATGCAGTCTTTTCTTCATGCATTCATGCCACTCCTTGAGCGCACCATTCGAAGCTCTGATGCGCAAGTGAAGTCTGCTGGTCTTGCGCTTGCGAGTGAACTAGTTGGAGCCAAAAATGAAAGTGCTCTATCTCATTATCTAGCCAAATCACTCAAGGCAACTACTTTGCACTCAACTGACACTGACCGAATCTTAGAAAACGTGTATCACGCAAGTTTACTTAAAAGTCTTCTGAGATCAAATCGTCCAGGGAAATCTTATGCCGATAGTAGAATGGTGGTGCATTGTGGCTTCAATAGAGTACTGATAGACCGCATACTATTTGAAAGCACAAGAATAGATGCTAAGCCACGAGCGACTCTTCATGTTCTACAAGCTATGAAACTTAACAATCCTTGCTCGTTTCGAAATTTTGATATGCTTCTCTGTTACACCGAATTAGTCGGAGCCATGAAACAATGTCTGTCAACCGAGATGCAGGTGCATAATTTCATCAGGGATGAGGTTCACTTCGTCATTAAAAGCTTGTTAGGTGATGGTGTACATGGAAGTAGTTTCTTAAACGTAATTTTCACTAAAAATACAACGTTGACTATATAAAAAAACATATTTCTAATCCAAGCACACATTTTGTACACTGAATAATCTTTCAGGAAATTCCCACGAGAAATTTGTCAGCTCAGCGACCACATTTTCCATTTTAGAGTGAGAATATTTCTCAAAAATAGCACAAGGCAGCGAGGCTTTCATTTTGACAAACGAGGCAATCTGTAAGACACAATATTTTAAGTCCATCGAATCGTAATTCGTCTTAATACGGAGTGCACTCGACCATGGTCTACGCGTAGTTACGTAACAACTCAACAAGATAGCGGCTGCCGCAATCATAGATGGGGCATACCTCGCCAAGCTCGTATCAAGAAGAGAGAGCTCACATATATAGAAACTTAAAAGCTCTTCGTATCTCGTAATTTCTCTGCTTGATGCGTAGTAACGAAGAAATGTACATACGGTTGGCTGATTTATCTTGAAAGATAGCTGCTCGAGTATCCTCTTCTCCATAGCAATGATATTTTGTTCACTGTATGTATTGTCCGTTATGTAGCACAAGTCGCTAATCTCAGGGGCGTAAATTTCTTCGAACTTTGACGCGATGAACATGCATGAAACTCCCACGAGTTGTAAGCTCTTTCTAGAAACAATTTCGAGCAGTAAAAATCTATCCAGCAACGCAACAGCAAGGTGCAAGGTATCTGGGAGCAACTTGTATTCCTCAGAAACTTCAACGAGCCAGTCAACAAGAATACTGCGCATATTCAAAGTAATATCTTCTTGAACGTCGCCGAAAAGCTTTTGCGGTAGAAATGATTGCTCAGCAGCTCTAAGGTTATCGTGGATGTCGACTGCATGGGCTGGGGCTGAACAGGTGACTAAATTGGTATAGAGTGAACCAGCTTGCCGGCGAAATTCTAGAGTATCTTCGTGGGCCTTTTTCGCCTCGCTATTGCGAATGGATGGAGCGCTGAGATGCGTGCTGCTCTTTTTTATTCGGTCGTCATCACGCCAACACGACTTCGCCCGGCACACGTTTAATACCGGCGCATTTGGAGCAACGCCTGTTTCTTTATTTTGAAATTGCAAATCCTTCGTTTCTTCGTGTGTGCTGACTAAACAGTTCGTCAAATCGCCTAGTGGGCGCAGCTGCATTTTTTTCAACGAAGGGCTGGGACCTTTATCGTACATGATGAATACCCGGGGTGCGCTTTGTACTACCGATTGCGCGCGCGTGGGCAGAACGGAGCCGTGCTGCCGTGATAAACACAGCGCTACGTTCCGTTTTACCACGGCAGCGAGGTTTTACGTGTCAACCGCTTTTCTCGATGATACTAGTCCCTAAAGAAACGTATGTGAATTGGAGTAATTAATTGAATTGAATTCGTTGATTATAATTTTTGCTCTGCGGCATCATGCACATACAGTACACAAAATTGTCATCTCTAACCGGCCAAACACGCGCGGGGCGCTATTATCCTTTTCATGAAGAAGGGTTTCAGAGTCGCGTCGAGGAGAAACTATGTAGTTTCACGAACAGACGAATTTTCGCAAGGTGAAAACACCCGGTAGCAAATGGGGTGTAATGATCTGATAGTGCTAAAAGACACAATGTATTGTGATATTTGACCGATCATGACTCGTCGAACTCGGGGGGACTCCTCTGAAGCTGCGATATATAAATTTATCCCGGCACTGAATTCGCGTGTACGTCGTGCGGAGCACGTGCTTCTAACGAAAGGCACTACAACACTGCACCGCGCTACACATTCAACCTTTCACACTTTGTTCATAACATAGTTTATCGTCAAATCGTAATTCTGTTGAGAATGTTTACGACAGACGGGGAAACAAGTGCATCTGGTGACACATCAACAGATGTGGACGAGCGGACGTGGATTGCGTGGTTCTGTAGTCTCAAGGGTAACGAATTTTATTGTGAGATCGAAGAAGACTTCATTCAGGACGACTTTAATTTGAGCGGTCTATCCAATTTGGTACCGTACTACCACTACGCCTTGGACGTCATCCTAGACGTGGAGGTACAGGACGTCTTGAGTGAGCAACAAAGTGAGTTAATAGAGTCTGCTGCCGAAATGCTTTATGGTCTTATACATGCGCGATACATACTAACGACAAGAGGCATGATAACTATGATGGAAAAATATAAACATGCACACTTTGGCCGCTGTCCGAGATACTTGTGCAATAATCAGCCGTGCTTACCCACAGGTACTTCCGACGTCTTTAGAACAGCGACTGTGAAACTATTTTGTCCGAATTGCCAGGTGAAGACACATGTAGAAAGTTAATATTTTACTGTCAATGATTGAGTTATAACAGGATTTGTACTTTCCCCGTAGTAAATATCAGGGCAACGTTGACGGAGCATATTTTGGGACAACTTTTCCACACTTGTTCCTTATGACGTACTCGCACTTGAAGCACCGCAAGAATTGCACTACTTATACACCGAGGATATTTGGCTTTAAGGTAAGTATGTTTTCAAAAACAGCATCTTTAACATGAAAATTGTTTGAGTAGATATTTAATGAGAACTCAAGCTCTGGTCCATGATGTGTGTTGCATTTTCAGAGTCACATTTCGACCATGTAGTGCGAATTGAACATAGGTACACGCAGAGCGCAGAGTCTGAGCTACAAACTCGTGCTTCAATGGTTTATCATTCAATGGTTTACCTCGTTCTAATGAGACTTTCTACAACCGAAGGATCTGCGAGAGTTGAGATGTCACCCATATTGTCAAGGTCGTTGTTAGCTATTTTACGCAGTATTCTACGCATGATCTTTCCACTTCGTGTCTTGGGTAGACCGCATGCCCAGTGTATGACATCAGGTGATGCAAAAGGTCCGATGGCGTTACGTACGCGATTCACCAGTTCTTTCTTTAACGCATCGTCGCCGACAACACCGTGCACCAACGTCACATATGCATAAATAGCCTGCCCTTTGATATCATGGTCAATTCCAACGACTGCAGCCTCTGTACAATTTGGATCTGACACTAGCGCACTCTCCACTTCCGCTGAGCCGATTCTATGACCCGATACATTGATAACATCGTCAACTCTGCCTGTGATCCAATAGTAACCGTCGGCATCCCGACGTGCACCATCTCCACTTAAATAATAACCTTTGAATGGTGCAAAGTACGCCGTTTCGTAACGCGCATGATCTCCGTGAATAGTTCGCATAATCGACGGCCAAGAGCGCTTGAAGCATAGAAGACCCTCTGCTTCACCTGTGAGAATATTTCCTTCCGTATCTAGTAACACAGGTTCAACTCCAAAAAATGGAAGCGAAGCGCACCCTGGTTTTTGTTTGAAAATGCCAGGAAGTGGCGTCAGAAGATGACCACCTGTTTCTGTTTACCACCATGTATCCACGATAGGACAGCGGCCATCACCAACTATATCATGATACCAACGCCAAGCTTCAGGGTTGATGGGCTCACCAACTGTCCCAAGAAGTCTCAGAGTTTTACGAGAATATTGCTTGACAAACTCGTCTCCTTCACGTTGTAACGAGCGCAAAAGTGTTGGAGCAGTGTAGAATACTTCGACGCCATACTTATCCACGATATCCCAGCATCTACCGTGGTCAGGAAAATTGGGGACACCTTCAAAAATAACAGAAGTAGCCCCGTTCAGCAAAGGACCATATGTCAAATATGTATGACCTGTGATCCATCCACAGTCAGCTGTACACCAAAAAATGTCACCTACAGACAGATCAAAAACATACTTAGTTGTAGTCGCCGCGTAAACCATGTAACCACCGGTGCAATGCACAACACCCTTTGGTTTACCAGTTGAACCCGAAGTATAAAGCATAAAAAGAGGTGTTTCTGCGTCTACCCATTCAGTTTCACATTCAGAAGAAACACTCGATAATGCCGATTGCCAAATTTCGTCTCTTCCGGGTTCTAACCGAACACAAATATCGGGTAGGCGTTCGTTCTGAATACACAAGCAGTGTTTGACTTCGAAATTTTGCGCCTTGCACAGACCGAACGCCGCATCCACGATAGCCTTCAAATAAATGCACTTGCTACCACGAAGTACAGCGTCACAGGTCAAAACAACGCGACAACCACTATCCAGAATCCGCTGTGATAAGGATTCTGCGGAAAATCCTGCGAAGACTACGGAGTGAACCGCCCCTATTCTTGCACACGCCAACATGGCCACAGGTAGCTGGAGTAACATAGGTAGGTATATGACGACGCAATCGCCAACGCCAATGCCAACAGATTTGAGCCAATTTGCCAATCGATTCACCTCGCCTTGCAGTTCAGAGTATGTCATGCTACCTTGCTCACCAGGTGTATTACCTTCCCAAATGAACGCAACCTGGTCACCAAGCCCTTTGTCGATGTTGGCTTCTATGCAGTTCCACGCCATATTGGTCTGGCCGCCAGCAAACCAAGAATGAGCGATAGCCCCAATAGATACGTCAAAGTTGCCACTGCAGACCGCTCCGCTCCACCGAGTCTTCCACACGAATTCATCTGCTATCGTTGCCCAAAAACTACCGGGGTCTTCTAGAGAAGATAGATACAACTTTTCATACTCAACCAAAGTTTTGACCCCAGATTTAGGCTGAAACACCGGCAATACGTTACTTGCCATTGTTGATTAACGTGAGCTAGTTCTAGAATATCAACTCAAGCGCTAGCAGTGCACGCGGCGCGTCGAGGCTTGACGGCAGGCTGCGAGGGGGTTCAGGAGAATTCAGGATTCCGTAGACGAATTTTCGCCTCTTTTGGACAAATTTATCTGCTATTGTTTTTATCGTGGTCGATCTAACCCGAAATATGTATTTTGGGTTTAGGATTTTCAAATAATAGACGGAATTACGCGATTTCACGCAATTTTATATATTTTATGTGAGACGACAAACGCTACCGTAAGCTACCCCCCGTATATACACCATTTGTTGCCCCAATCAGCACCAGCATGAGAAATAAAATTGACACAACTGCCGCGCTTTCTCCCCTTGAACGCGCCCCGACGAGGCGCGGAGCGAGAGCAAGCGCGGCCGTGCGGTCAATGTCTTTCGTAGTCTTAAAAGTTGCACACACCTCAAGAAATCTTAATCTCGAGTCGCAGCACGTTCATCACGAATGGAACTTGCGTCACTTTCCGGCCGGAGTACCACTCACAGACAAGTCCCTTCTCACTTCCCACGGGGGGTGTCGAAGCATAGCTTGCCAGGAGCTCTCGGGTACACGAAACATGACATGCATCGCTTGCGCAGTAAAGTTGTAACATCGTTTTCGTCTAACGCAGCAAATCCGGTCGAACTCATCAAGAACAGTATGTATAGCTTGTACGGCAAGTACAATTGTCAACGCATCGTTGATAGCCTTGAGCTAAACCTATCCCAAGGCGAAGTTGTAAATTACATTGAAGGTAAAGGTGAGCAACGGGCATCGTCGTTTCTTGAGGGTTTGAGAGCGATCCCTTACCATGATGTGCATAATGGCCAGTTTCCTTGGCTAGAAAAGCTTGAGACTGAGTACTTGCAAATACGAAACGAGCTGAACGAAGCACTAGAAAACCCTGACCTTTCTTCGATTGGTAACTCGATATGGGTTCCAGCAGCTAGAGATGATGCGATTGCATATGGACCCAGCTGGCGAACTCTCGTTCTACAAGATAGGTGCCAATGGGAAGAGACAAATACGAAACTATTCCCAGCCACGACTCGCTTGTTGAGAGATGCGGCCTGCCCATCCGTCGAAGTATTCTTCGCTCGACAACCGCCCAAAACAGGTATTAAGCCGCACACGGATAATACAAATTTTATCCTCACAGCCCACGTTGGTCTTGATGTTCCAGAAGACCTATCTTGGATGCAGGTTGGTGATTTTAAAAAGTATTGGAAGAACGGTGAGGCCCTTGTAGCAGATACAAGCTTCATTCATAGCACAGCGAATGAGAGTGAAACGGACGATCGCTACGTGCTTATTGTTCGTTTTTGGCACCCTGATATGAGTGAAGTCGAGCGTCAAGCCATGCATTTCTTATTTGATGCTTTGGATGATCCCACTAAAAGTGGCATTCTAGTTGCTGAGCGCCAAGCAAAGTCACGCATGCCTCCTGGTGGGAGACGTAGAAATAAAAAGGCGAATGTCGGGGACGGGCTTGGTTTGTTATCAAAAGGCATGCGTTAGCGTTCCGCCGGAGTCCCCGAAATACTTAGCCATTATTTCAAGTTTATAAGTCATATGTATGACTTCTGAATATCTAATGATGTGCACGTTATCGAAATTTACACATCGGTTTAAAGCGGTTTTCACACAATTGTTGGGATTACCCTCAAGTACCCTTTGCGTCCAGTTTTCAGATATCGCGGCGCAGTTCGAATTATCGAAATTTGATAGCAAAGGAATCAGCGCGAACGGTTTAAGCCCATGTAGTGATTAGCACGACGAGCGACCGACCTGATACGCACTAAACACGAAAATGCCCTAATAGTAATATCAGACTGTCAGATAGTCCTGCGATTCTGTTTGTAGTGTACGAATCACATGCGTTATGCGATTACAATATTCGAGCACTGCATAGGGGTATCATATTCGCCATGTAAGCAAAAGTATCCGCCCGCCGCGTAGACATTTTCAATTTATTGTGACTCCTGTACAAGTCCAACTGGACACGTTTCGCGCAACGAACGACTACAAGTTCGCATACCGCGATTCATTGATTACGAATATGAATGACGATAGGCACGCTAGAGATCAAGACAGATATCTCCCGATCGCGAACATCAGTAGAATCATGAAGAAAGCACTACCGACAAACGCCAAAATCGCTAAAGACGCAAAAGAGACGGTACAAGAGTGCGTTTCAGAATTCATAAGCTTCGTGACGAGCGAGTAAGTCAACAATAACGCAACGAACTGAAATTAACACATCGCATTAATCATATTTGTACTAGGGCCAGCGATAAATGTCTACGCGAAAAACGTAAAACTATCAACGGAGATGATCTTCTCTGGGCCATGAGTACCCTCGGTTTCGAAGAATATATTGAGCCGCTCAAGCTGCATCTTGTGAAATTTCGGCAGGTTAGATCTTTAATTGAGTACTTTGTACGTGGTTGTCAAACGTCATCTACAGAGTGAAGGCGAGAAGCACTTGCCGATAGCGATAGTGAGGCAATAAAAGATGAAGATGCAGGTGTATGTTCATACACAGCAAAATGCAAAGTTTTAGTGTTAATTTACTATGTAACAATATATTCAGTTTATCATAGCATCAAGCAGCATCCGTGAAGCTTCACTTGTCGTTGCGCGAACTTTCACGTGCGCTTTAGTGTTATGCATGTTATCGGAGCTCAATTCTAAGTGAACTAGAGTGATGATGTCCCAGTCCACAACACCAGCGAGCACGCAATTAAGTTTCTGGGAGCCACTTACTTGCGACTCCACCGAATGCCAAAGAGAAAGCCTTGTCACAGAGATTATTTGATTGAGTGTCTCTTTCAATGATGCGTGCTGTGTAGGCTCATAGCTACTTGTCAACTCGCTGCCACCCGGAAGGTTCTCCCACGCCTAGTCACAAGGTGAGCCAAAATTAACAAATGTTTTCGGAAGTGCTTACTTTCGTTATGTCTTCGAGCTCCAAATTCAATACAAAATCCGAGAAATTGACCGTAACGTCTTCCAGAAGATAATCATCTTCATATCCAATTTCTTCCGGCACACCAAGTACTGGATCTATTTCTTTTGCGGTGAAACGCAGGGAGCATGTAAATCGGGCACAAAAGGGAGTTGACTAATATATGCTCAAATTAAGACAGCGTGCATTCAAATTATGACGTGCTTACCTGCGGCCTTTCGAATACAACATACGTATATCCTTGAGTGTTCGATATAAGTCTGGGTAGAACAATCACGCTCTCATTTCTCAGTAGGTCACAGTGATCACTAATCTTCTCCAACTGCACTGATACGTTGTCAAGAACTTGTTCTTCGATGGTGTTTTCACATATAAATTGGAAAATAAGGTGCTGTGGGAAAATATGCTTTACGCATGTGACCTGCAACGATATGGTTCAAAAACATTCAAAGCGTGATTGCAATGAATCTGTTACCTTGTACTCTGTCTCACTTTCAGTTAGTGGAATGGCACTGGAACTCTGTTAACATGAGTAAATACAAATGGTGTATATGACGGCAGCAAAATGATACCATAACATTGGTTCCGAGGGCTGATAATTGCGGGCACATTTTCAACGCAATAAGATGCACATGCTCATCTTTCACGATCGCATTCTCAGTTGATTTACCATCATCGCTTGGTTGAACGAGACTAATACGTTGCTTGACATCGTCAAGACAAAACGATGTGTCCATTGAAGACTGCAAATATGTTTCCAGTGCGATTTCTACGTCAGACACGGCGTCAAGATTGGGCACATTCCGATGTGCATTTAATTCAAGCCAGTTACTGAACAACGTTGCCCTGTCCCTGACTTCATCATCAGAATCATGGACACAGCGAGCCAATAACACAGAAAGTTGATCACGTAACACTGGACACTTTAAGCCGAAACTTGTCAACGCCGAAACTGCAGCAGCACGGATGGCCGCGTTTTCCAAAAATAATCGATTATATATATAACGAATGAACCTACTAGGGTCATGCGTAGAAGGACCATCTTCGCCAAGAACGTGTAAGATATGTGTGGAAAGTTGAGTATATTCGCAGTCTTCAATGAATTCGCTCAGGTGGATTAATCCCAATTCTTTCACGTCGTCGTTTGCGTGAACGATGTGAAGTATGCAATCAATGATTGCCTGTTTATATTCCAATCCCCCCTCTTCGCGTAAACTCGAAGAGAGAAACGAGATGAATGATCTGTGCTTCCTGGAGTATTTTGAGCAAAGAGTTTGGATCGTTTTAATAACGACCAGTTTGTGTTCATCCTATATGCTGTTAGGGAAACACTTAAAAGGAATATAAATGTGAACCTGAAGTCCAGCAAATAAGGAACTTATTTTACGCATGAGCTTGTCCACAGATGCTTCACTACCAGTACGAAGTAAAGTGGTGATTGCTGCAGTCGAAATGGCTTGATTTGAGTCGGATGCGAGGCTTTCAAGCTCTGGATTACAGACCGCAACGATTGTAGGATCTTTATTCGCAATTGAATCAAGCGCACGGATAGCACCGAATCTCAATATCATTTTCGATGAGGTCAGCAAGAGCTGCAAAACCACCATAGCTGATTGTAATAGACGTGAGTCCACATTAGGAAGCCGCGCGATGTTCCTGTTAGAAACTGAGATCAATAACCTGATGGACGATCATGCACGTACTTTGCTGCCTCGAACACAACCATTTCGGACTTGTTTCTGAGACAACTTTCAAGAAACCCAAAGTAGATGTCCGTATCTACATCAGAACCACACTGCAACAACTGTGAGAGAAATTTAGTCACTGTGTAATAAGAATTGCTCGGAAACGTTACCTCTGAAACATACCGTATCACTAAGCATGTCGCCAGAGGCGAGCGAATATTACTTCGAACACACTGTGCGATAAGTTTATTGACAGCTAGTCGATCGGTTTGTTTGATTTGCTGCAGCAAGGCTATGGCATGGAATTGCACCAACGCGTTTTCGGAACTGGCTGCTTCCTGCACCTCACTACTCCAACGCCTGACTATATCAGGATTCACCTGTTCTATCAAGTTAGAAATTCGTCACTGAGCACTGAGTGATAAAGTTCATACTTGCATAAGCTTCAAGCCGGAAACAAGCGCCGCAGTGGAAACAATGGAACTCTTATCAACGACAGCCTGTTTCAAAAAACGTTCGATCTGGCCCAATAGACTGGAATCTGTGATACTACAGAGGACACGAATGGAGTTTGCGCGATACAGGTCCACCTTGCTGTTCATGTCTTTCATCAACGATGAAGTGACGATTATAACCTAGACGCGAAGTGATGAGTAAAGCACCTTCAAACAATCGAGCACGAAGCTACCTCGTCCGAGCTAGGACATATTTCTTTAATTATAAGATACAAAAGACGTCGCAAGTTTCCGTCCGTCGCATGAAATAGTTTTGTTACAGAAAAGAAAACTTCTGTCGCCTCAGTCTGAAAATATACTGTCAAGGTTTTATGGAATTGCAAGCCACGCTTTCACCTTTGTAAATGCCTGTCCCTGGTTGTACAAATATAGCAGCTTTGTAATCACCTGCGTTTGAAACATTAATTGATGCGATAAAGCGTGCAACATATGTATATATATTACTTGTTGACATTTTCGACTCGACAGTTGAGTATCATTGAAACATCGAGCCTCTTGAAGCACCGCCCCCTTTTCGATCGCCCAGAAAGGTGAGTGCTCTTCTGTATAAAGCGACTATGATTGAGAATAAAGTCTTCGCACTCAAATCAAGGACTTTACCATTGAGTTGATCTTCGTCGCGTTTCTTAAAGCCGTGGCTTTCCCGTAATGACTCCATGTCCGACTACCACGGCCGTTGATCACTTCCCGTTCAGGAAGAAAGCCACGTGTGACGTTGGATTCCTTATTCCGTTCTCAGGGACCCCTTGTAGAAGAAATCGAAATGTAGATGTCGACTCGAACTACCGCGTGTTAATTATCGCGGATAGCACGAGACCACTTTGAGTGCACGGGCTTGCCGTCACACACGCTTACACGTAACACATAATCAGTCTTCTCCTCGGAGAGAACTCGTCCGAGTTCTCTCCTTCAAAAGCTTTTGATAATTTACTTGCAGTTTTAACAAAATATCTTATACCGTTAATTATTCATAGAATATGATAAATGTATTCGGCGCGTATGGTTTTATTGCCCTTCTGTGGAGATTTTCGGAATCACTTGCCCCCCCCCGCATTTGAACTGAACAAGAACGCCTTGACTGAAGTACGATGTCGCACGAGGATCTCGCGAAACCTCGACGACTTTGATAGTTGACGGCATGAGTCTGAGTAGCACACAACTTAGCGAGTTTTACTGCTTCGAATTTCAAGGAAGAATTTGCGTGGATTCAAAGCCATCAAGTGCGTTGACAACGTCGATACGAGAACAGGTACAGTTATTGAGACGCCTTACAGAACCTCTCTCACTCGTTTGCACAACAGAGCAGTAAAGTACGGATGAATATTGGTCGACATGATGTTCGAGGTTTGTTTGAGGTGGGAAATTTGCTACTGGATATAGACTCAATACGTTTTAGGAACGCATAAAGCGTTGAACAAACCGATGTTACTGATTGCGAGGGCGAAGGGTCAAAAATACCATCCACTTGGTGTCGTTAGAGGAAAGTTTATTTTCGCTGAACGTCCTCAGATCACTGAGTAAATGGTTATGGGAATCGAGTACGTAGAATTGCCGCATTGTCATTGCATGGTGATCTAGACGTCACTAAAGTATGCCTGTAGCGCAGATATCAGCTTGTCAGTATGCTCGGGTTTGCCTACTGAGATTCTAACGCAGCTTTTCAGCTGTTCAGGGCTGGAGTAATACCGAACAATAATGCCCCTCGTAGCTAAGTAACTCTTCAGCTCTGCAGCGTCACCAGCCACTCTGTGAGTCGCGTCAGTTCGTTGCAAATCATCGCATAAAGAATAAACATACTTTGTCAAAATGAAATTTGAATTCGAAGGATAAGGAGTCAGTGAGCTGAACTGCTCGAGTTTCGAAAATAGCCGGCCTCGCTCTTCTACGAGCAAATCCTTTACACGCTGATTGCTTGCACACTCAGACGGATGATGTGCGAGTACTAGATAAATTTTACCTGTAAATATTCTTTACTTTCCAAGGCCGCACACGCAGCTTCCTCTGCAAGCACTGAGACGTTATAAGGCTGCTTGACTCGCCAGCAATAGTTCATGAGCCATAACGGCACGGCGCCATAGCCTATGCGTATACCTTCTTGATTCTTAGTCGGACTTGAAATATGAAAAGAAAGGAACACTCACCAGCAAGACCTGCTCGTTTGCTAAAAGTTCTAAGTACTACCAGATTATCGTGCCGTAGCACATCTGGCATTCTGCTTTCTTGTGAGTTGCAGAACTCGATGTACGCCTCATCCAAAATCACAAGCACCGGTAGCTTAAGAAGTTCGTCGATATCCTCCGGATCTATGATTGAACCATCAGGGTTGTTGGGTGAGGTAAGAAACAAAACTTTGGGTTTGTACTCTCGAACGGCCTCTTGGATTCCACGAACGTTTATTTTGAATCCAGGTGCTTCCCCTCGAGGGATATCTATGACACGGCCAGCTAAACACGACTTTCAATACATCGCGGAGTTATTAAGCGTTCACGGTACCGTTGATTGCGCAGTCAAAAGCATACATGCCAAAAGTGGGAGGTGTATTTACGATGAAATCACCAGGCTCCAGAACAATGCGAAGAAGCAAATCGATCAACTACACGTAGATTGTATCAAGACTGACCAAGGATCGTCGATTACTCGATCGTACCTCATCAGCACCGCATCCGACTAATATATTATCAGCAGGTATACCGCAGTCCAGTGACTACTGTTGTTAGGAAAAGAAAAGGCAGACCTTTACAAGAACATACCAGTTGCTCCCGCAAACGTCTAGACTCCGGGTCAGGATAAATATGTGGAAATTTTGACTGCGCTAATGCCTTGAAAACAGCTGTCGCAAATTTGAACTTCAGGAAGTGAGTAGACAGGATAAGTTGAACCTTCAGGTGGCCCATAAGGGTTTTCATTGGCATCGAGCTTAACTATTTCATCGACTGGGATGCCGAGTTGCTCTACGTATAAGATGAGTAATAAGACAAGGCTATAGCTTCAGCCAGTGACCTGATAACACATCGAAGGGCACGATGGGCTGGTAAGGGGCCAGGTCAAGTATGTGTTTTCTAACGAAATCAGCGCTTTTAAAAGCCCGACACTTCACTCCCGAGAGTTTTTGTGGAGAGTATTTCTTGTAAAATAAACGCTTTATGGACATGTCGTGCATCATGCTGCATGATTGCGACGTAAGCATGACACTAGTCACCCGAAAGGAAGCGGGACACTGGATGTGTGTTAGTGTGAACGTGGTATGTGCTTTTACGCGTGTTTGGATCTTGAGAGTAACGAAGATGTGACACATTTGCTATAGACCCATTCCATTAAGGAACCTTCAACTTTTGCGTATATAAATGCGACTTTCGCTAAATTTTGGCGTCAAGGCGCATCATACTAACTACTATCATAAGCCCGCCGCATGCAATGATGACTTTTTTGCCCGTGGTTGGAGCGTTGAAAAGCGTTCCCTTTATAGTTGGGAGTCCGTACCACGCAGCCTTGTATACGCTCGATCGGTCGATATCGTCCCAACATCCATAATGGATCCACACCCTACGGCATGTTCCGCGATGTACATACTAAACGCTTCATGCCGACTGCTGTTGCGAAGAGACTGGAGAGGTGAGACCACACCTCACCACCTCGAACATTTCTCCAAAATGTTTCTCGAATCAGAAGTCGATTCGGATCCGCGCCCAGTAATGAAATGTGTTTACGTTAAACATGCGTTCTTTCATGTGCGCCATAATGATCTAATATTCATGTGCATCGGTCACGCTGGCGCAAATCCTGCTTTGATTTTCGCTTTCATTCATAGCCTCATAGATATCCTCAAGCAGTACTTCGGTCGAATCGAAGAGGAGTCTATTCGGGATAACTTCGTCTTGATATACGAACTTCTTGATGAGATAATCGATGATGGATATCCGCAGTACACTGAAGGCGGAGTGTTGCGACGGTTTATCACCCTCGGTGCATATCGTTTGGATGACACACTTGCACCGGCAACTATCACTAACACAGTCTCGTGGAGACCGGAGGGAATCGTTCACGGAAAAAACGAGATTTTTCTAGATGTTATAGAGCGATGCAGCGTGCATGTCAATAGCTTCGGTGATGTAGTACACTCATCTTTGGCCGGTGCCATTGAAATGAAAGTACAGCTTAGTGGCATGCCGGAGTGCAGGTTGGGTCTAAATGATAGGCTTTCAGAGGGTGAAAGAACAACTTCGGCGAGCACGTCTGATGAACGCATGGAAGATGTGAAATTCCATCGCTGCGTAAAGCTGCATGACTTTAAAGCTGATAAAACCATTTCATTTATTCCGCCAGATGGCTGTTTTGAGCTTATGTCATATCGATTCCCCTCAAGAACTGACCCACTGATTTGGCTTGTAGGGAATAAAAAGTACATCGGCGGGACAAGGGTGAAATATTCGCTCAAGCTTTCAGCTCGATACAAAGAGCGCTTCGTAGCACAAGACGTTCAAGTATTGATCCCTGTAGAGCTGGACGCCACGAAGCCAGAGGTTCACTGCAAACTTGGCACAGTAACATATGTCCCAGAAAAGGAGGCAGTGTTGTGGCATATTAAGAATCTCCAAGGTGGTAAAGAGATTGACTTGACTCTTCTAATTTCCATTCCCTCAGTACAAGTAGCAGGGAATGGACAAAATAAGCATATGACTGTATCCTTTGAAATTCCTTATTTCACACCAAGTGGACTTCAAGTGCGCTACTTGAAAGTGTTTGAAAATAGCGGGTACTCGGCTCTACCATGGGTTAGATATTTGACGCGTTCAGGGACATATACATTTAAATTGAATTGACGTGTAATAATACTGTAATACTGTTTTCTTTATAAATTTCTATGTCTACCCACTTGACTTCACGACAAGCTGCCTGCCAAATAATATAGATTCGTCTAGGTTCTGCAATGCCTCGTATGCATCTTCACTGCGTACAGAAGAATTAGTCGTCATCGTCGCATACATTGCCGAGTTTACCTCCTCAGGAACACAACGCGGGCAGTATTGGCGGTCCCACCACCTGCGCCCCTTGCACGCTCAACAGAGGCGTGCACAACTACCCCGAACGCTGAAGTGATAGAGTTTATGACTTCGATACTCACATCTTCAGGTAGCCCACTGATGGTAAGCTCTGATCCGACGTTGTTGGAGCTCAACATGTACGCGCTCACCCTGATGAAACTTGCTCTCCACTACGAAGAGGGCTCGGCACCACGACACCGTGTGTCCTGGTGCTCGGTCTCGCGAGGTTCGTGACTTTCGTACTCTTTCAGTCACCATATAAAATATTGCAAATATTGCAATACTTGTACTTTTATTTCAATTAAGTATCGGTCGTCGTAATGAATCATGTTTAGTACAGTAATAGTGCCATACAATACTCGCTTCAGCCCATTTCCCTTCGCTCCTTCACACTTCCAGCTTTCAAGTTGAAATACCGTTACGCACTCACGAGCGTATGTGGAGTATAGCGACGCGCGCTACATTTTCTTTGGCACTACGAAAGAGGCTGATTACTGCAGCATGGTCTAAGTAAGACTGCGGTAAGTTCATTCGCTCCTGTAAACTATGGGTACTAGTAACGCACGCATCGTGCACGAAAGCATCACCGAAACCCACTTTCCACTGCTGCCGTCTTCAAATATGAGACCTCCACAAGTCACGTGTAACATGTGCATACTCAAGCATCGGAAGATCGATACACGGCATGTGTGCATGGATTGTTCTGATAGTATATCGAATAACCTTCGCCGCTCCACTATTGACCCGCGTTCTGGTCCCGGTTCCAAAAGGACCCAGTTACCACGTGCAGAGAAGGTACATTTGACAATATTTATACCTCGTCTTCCAGTAACAGCTTGCACAATAAGTAGTATTGCTACGTGGAATGTATTAGAATACTTTAAGACACCACGTTTGCTGAGTGTTGACGAAGAAATCGGACTTTTCTGTGAAACTAGAACACGCGGTTTGTTTGGCCGTTTCACGTTCTCTCTAAACTTGAGAGTATCACGAGTTTCCGGCATCAAATATGGTGTATTTCAGCAGACAGACAATTTTTTAGTTTGCTCAGATTTTACCACGCTCTCTGTAGATACAGCGAAATCAGTGCATAGTAAGTGCACATTTCTACGTACGTTTGGTTCACAACAATTTGTCAAGAGAGAAACACCTTTTCTACCGATGACAATTTCACGATATAACGTCTCAACCAAAAGTCAAAGGCAAAGCCGTAAAATGCTGACAATTGTTTTGGGAGAGAATATTAATAAAGTCTCTGGCCATGAGCTGTGCCTACGAAGAACCAAAAATATACAGAAACAAATTGGTGTTTCAAATGCTTTATCCTCCTGTATTCATAACCATACTCATGCTTGCACACTACTGCACGATGTCGACTTTTTCCCGTACGTTGGTATATCGGTGGATAGACTGTTGGCAAATTTGTATACAATCGCCAGTCAAGGCGACATGCAGCCTACGTGGTACAACTCAGCACCCAAACAGTTTGCTAGGCACATGAACAAGAACATGTTTACCAAGCTTGGAAATGACAGATTGTATCACCTACTAATGGTAGAGACAAAGCACTGTATTAGTGTGACAAATTCGAACTGTATTGATAATTGGCTGAGGCAGTTTTTTGACCAAATCAATCTTGCAATAATCGGCACTATTCCAAAAGCAAAAGCAAAAGCAAAACAGGATGGTCAAATCCCACATAACGTGCTCATATTGGTTAACAAAAAAGTCCATGTGCGTATTTCTTATATTCCTAGGATAGATGGTGTTTCGCTTAGTAGTACCAGTTGCATGCGAAACGAAGTTGCCCTGTTGAGAAAAGGCATGAAAGACAGTGCTGGCTGTTCTTGGTCTAGCGTTGGTGGTCATAATGTCGTGAAAAAGGTTTTGACAAATACATTTGAGCTTCCACTCAAATATCGACATTTGTTTGCACGCTGCCGATCTATTAAAAAAAATGTTCTACTGTTTGGGCCTCCAGGTACTGGAAAAACTTTGATTGCCAAAGTTGTCGCTTCACAGGGAAATATGAAATTCATTTGTGTAAAGGGACCTGAAATATTGAACATGTATATCGGAGAAAGTGAAAGGCTTGTCCGTGAAATCTTTCGCACAGCATCTAAAAACCTTCCGTGTCTTTTGTTCTTCGATGAGGTCGAATCTATAGCTCCTCGTAGATACAATGCAGAAGCTATGCTCACATCACGGATAGTCAGTCAACTCGCGATCGAACTGGATATCTCTCATCCAATACCAGACCTGCTGATACTCGGTGCTACAAACCGTCCAGATTTAATTGACATCAGTATTCTTCGTCCCAAGAGATTCGATCGTCTACTTTACGTTGGAATCGATACAACACTCACTCGAAGAGTGCAACTTCTTGAAGCGCTGACGCGTCATATGAATCTGCCGAGCAACTTTGAACTGGAAAATGTTGCGCGGTACTGCAGTCCAATTTGCTCTGGTGCAGACATTTACGGTGCGTGCATTAAGGCATGGATTAGTGCGGTTAAAAGGCATGTAAATGTGCGACCCGTCCATGAACATAGTGAGGTAGTGATTTCTGTGTTAAACGAGGATCTCATAGCAAGTTTGGCAACAATGAATCCCACCCTTACAAAACGCGAGTTGAAACTCTACGATGATCTTAAAGAGGCATATGATCCAATTAATAGCCTCTGAAATCGGTTTTACAAAAACTATTGGCACTGCTATCAGTGAAGAATGTCCTCTTTAATATTCATTGCAACCCTTCTGAGCGACTCTTCATTCTTTTGTTCTGCTTTACTGTGTATTTCCGCTTGCAATTTCGCTCGAAGATCAACGGCATCTCGGGAGCTCTTTTCGGCAACGTACAAAGCCTGACAAACGTACATTGGTGAGAGATGTAGAAGAAATTCAAATCACAACTTACCTCTGTCAATTTCGCGAAATTATCACTGATTTTGGTTGTGTGAAGGCCTCTACCATCAGCGGCAAGGCGTTTATCCAATGGTATGGTGAACCCTTTTGAATTCTAGTGTAGATAGTGTTTAGTGCACTTGTAGTGCCAACATTACATGCATATACCTTCCAATTAGATATCGCCGGTGGGATATTCCACTGTGAACGCTCAGCTTCTTCCAGCAAACGGGGAGGGCTATGTAGAACTACTTTTGGTGGAGAAATCCTTCCGAGTGGAGTCTGTAGATAACAAATAAAGCAACATAAGCAGTCCATCAGTCATTTGACATTCACAAACCTTCTTTTGCCGAAATTTAGGTGGAGACAGTGGGTCCTGCGCCACCTCATGCAGTTTAATTACTCGCTCACTGGTATTCTTCGAATACTTGACGTATTCGGATGAATTTGTAGCTCCAGCATCTATGACAAGTCCGGGATTCTGCTTTCCTATAAAATTCAACGCGTCATGCGTCCTTTTGACCCCCGAAACGACACTAATTTGAGACCGTCTTTTTACCTGAAAAACAACTATGTTAAGGTTTTTCTAAAGCGTTCAATTTTACCTACCCTGCCCTGTACGGTTGCACTATGTGAGGATGTCAAGTTTGAATTGATAGGTGCAATCTCGTGCGATTGCTTTGTGCCAACCTCCATATTTCGTATCAACACAACTGGACACACAGTCAGGCATAACTCAGGAAAGGCACCACTGTCTGCGTTAACATCTGTTGGTAATGTAGTGCGGCAACCGTACAGATTACCGGAGCATGTTGCCGCCATACGAACATTCAAGTATCCGGGCTAGATAGTAGTGTATCGTAAGCACGACACACCGTTTTTTTCTGGTTTCTGCGACGGCTTTTTCAGCGAGCCAGCGGTCTGTAGTTCAAAGCAAAATAACTCATTCAGGGGTAAACTAGGCTCTTTGGAGCTCGCTTTATCTATGTATACATTTTTAAGTTTTGTGCGTTCTGTTCGCTGCTCGTATTATGATAGGTGCATCATAAAATAGGTAGGCAGCAGGTGTGTTTGTCAAGATATTTTGTGCGGTTGGTATCTACACTAGAGGAAATGTGGAAATATTATGGTCCCGGTACATGGAAAACACATTTTATGTCGGGCATATTTTAAAAAGAATTATCCCAAGTGTGATCAAGTGTCACATGCCGAGCTCCTCTGAAGCGGCGATATATATAAATCTTTCCAGATATCTTTCCCTTCGTAAATCTTGTTTAAAAAACATCTCGCAATTTCAAAAGACAGCGCGCGTAGATGGTTTGTTATAGGGCCTTAGTATACCGTTCCAACGCACTTTTCTCGAGTATTGGCAGCAGGGTGGCGGCACCTGACGGCGGCACAAAGTCACCTCTGGCAACACCGCACAAGAGCTCGTCAAGTTGAAGATTGTCCTACACGTGTTCGCATGCGCTCATCATGAACTGCAAACAGGTGCCCTTGGTAAAACAGTTGGTATTTGGATTGATAGAGGACTACCTGGGTAAAACAGCTTTGGAAATTTGTAAACCTTTGAACGCCGCGGGAGGCAAAACGTTGAGGCAACTATCGGTAGAAACGACATTTCCGCGAGGAAAATGCGCAAAAGTGCTGTATGTCCTCATTCGGCATGGATTTGTTGACGTCGACGCGCAAGTAAGCGTACACGCGAAATCTTCACGTGAGGCAGTCAACTATTCTCTCAATTACCAAAATCTCTTAACGGTTGCAAGGCATCCCATGTACTTAACGTACGTCAGGAATCTATTCGGAAAGTTTTCAATGCGGATATTTTGTTGCCTTCTAATACATGGATCGCTAAGGTTCGAAGATGTCCTCGTTCTTGTTCAGAAAAACACACGAAGTCAAAAATTTGTTAGAGCTGCTTTCAAGCGCCTATTTGAGCAACGCTTGATTGAACCTCTGAGTATTGACCTCAATGCAGAACATCTTTCAGAACATTTCTATACTCGTTCCGATATCCTTTCATTTCTCTCTGAGGAAGCGAGCAAATCATGTGGAACCACTCATACAGCATTTTGGCGAGTATGTACTCCCGATATCAACTTAGCTCTTCAAAAATGTGAGTGCCTCACCTCTATCAGGCTTTGTTTAGTTGGAAATGAAGATAAGATCATCTCACTTCTCAAAAACAAAGATATCCAGCCTGGAACGCGCGACGCATGTGCGGTGCGTGTCGTCGAAATTGTAAACACATTAACTTCAGAACATGGCATGTCTGTACAGGAAATTCATGAAGCGTTGACGTCTTTGCTAGAACGCTCGCATCTTTTGGAGCAGTCGCTTGCAGACTCGAGGAGTGTCATAATTGGTCTGAAACGTGCGATCTCTGTAGCACAAGTTTGTTTTATACACACGATAGTCAAGCAGCGATTTGGAGATACAGCATGTCGGCTTTTTAGACTGCTTTGCAGTTCTCCTCAACTCGAACAAAAACAGATATCGGAGCTTGCTATGATTCCATTAAAGGACTGTCGTGAAATTCTAGGTAAACTTTTGAAGCAGGAGTACGTTCGTATGCAGGAAGTGGCTAGAACAGTTGACCATGCTCCGTCGAGAACGATATATTTGTGGAAGGTTCAAGTGCCCTCAGTCATAGCCAAGATCTCCCTTGAAGTACAGTGCACTATACTTAGTTTAGAAACAAGGCTTCGCTTCGAGAAGGCAAGGATAGTAAAAGGCCAAAAACGATATTCAGGCGTAACAGATCGACAAGAGTGCTTCTGTAGCAGCACACTTTTACACGAACAAAAACAGGCTGCTGAAGCTCGAATTCGAAAGCTTGAAGCAGCTTTGCTTAGACTCGAAAAGATTGTGCTCGTATTTAGTTTATAGCGATTACAACATGAACCGTTCACAAAATTATTCACTTTCGGTCATCTAAAATTAAGCGACTTGCTTCGCAAGTACGTCAGCCTTCGTAATCGCTTCATTCATATCACCGACCATATAAAATGCCATTTCAGGCAGGTCGTCATAGTTTCCACCGATCAAACCTTTAAAGCCAGAAATAGTATCCTTGAGATCGACATACTTACCTGGGCTTCCTGTAAACACTTCGGCGACATGGAATGGTTGCGATAGGAATCGTTGAACCTTGCGTGCTCTTGAAACTGTAAGCTTGTCATCCTCAGAGAGTTCGTCCATTCCAAGAATGGCAATGATATCTTGGAGGTTCTTGTAGTCTTGAAGGATCTTTTGAACTCCACGAGCAGTTTCATAATGCTCGTCACCTAACGCCAGCGGTGAAAGCATTCGTGAAGTGGAATCAAGAGGATCAACGGCCGGATAAATGCCGATCTCGGCGATAGATCGTGAAAGCACAGTAGTCGCATCAAGATGGGCAAACGTCGTGGCTGGAGCAGGATCCGTCAAATCGTCAGCGGGCACGTAGATAGCCTGCACCGAAGTGATAGAGCCCTTGGTAGTCGTAGTGATGCGCTCTTGTAGACCCCCAAGATCTGTCGCAAGTGTGGGTTGGTAACCGACAGCAGATGGAATGCGACCAAGTAACGCAGATACTTCGGAGTTCGCTTGCGTAAAGCGGAAAATATTGTCGACAAAGAAAAGTACGTCCTGGCCCTCAAAGTCCCGGAAGTACTCTGCGACTGTCAAACCAGTGAGGCCGACACGTGCCCGCGCTCCGGGTGGTTCGTTCATTTGACCGTACACCAGAGTACACTTAGAGTCTTTGGCTTGATCTCCAAGCTTGATCACGCCACCTTCGATCATCTCGTGATACAAGTCGTTTCCTTCGCGTGTTCTTTCACCAACACCAGCAAATACCGAAAATCCACCTGAACATATCGTTAGATCCAATGATATCGAGGGATTTTCACACACTCACCGTGGCCTTTGGCAATATTGTTGATAAGCTCCATAATGAAAACCGTCTTGCCGACGCCGGCACCACCAAAAAGACCAATTTTCCCTCCCTTCTGATACGGCGCAAGCAAGTCGACGACCTAAAGTCGAAGTCAAATCAGAACGCAATTCATGAACGATGACAATACCTTAATTCCAGTGACAAGCATTTCCATTTCAGTAGACTGATCAACGAAAGGCGGCGCCTCACGGTGAATCGCAAGAGTTGATTCCGCCGCTACAATAAGAATTCAGTAGCAGAACCAAGGCGAAATATGTAATCGAGATGCATCCGACGTACGAATAGGATGTGACGTACCTATTGGCCCACATTCATCGATTGGCTCACCAATGACGTTCATGATCCTACCAAGAGTAGATCGACCCACCGGAATCTATTTGCGGAAAAATTCAGGGTTAGAATACTAGTTTGGAGCACGCGCGACGGAAACCATAGATATGAGAGGCGGGTAAAGTCAAGTTTTATATTCGAGCGTCATACCTGAATCGGCGAACCCATGTTTAGAACTCGCTGTCCGCGAACGAGACCCTCGGTGGTATCCATCGCGATCGTTCGGACCGTGTTTTCACCCAAATGTTGTGCGACTTCCAGAACCAGGCGAATTTCATGACCTTGAACCTCGAGCGCGCTCAGGATTGGT
>Ga0181600_10000555_pt1 | contig 28685 bp, 21 predicted proteins | sample 041ome_2_FD_132982 | JGI IMG/M metagenome (GOLD analysis project Ga0181600, IMG submission 132982) | Coastal salt marsh microbial communities from the Groves Creek Marsh, Skidaway Island, Georgia - 041406US metaG (megahit assembly) | ecosystem: Environmental > Aquatic > Marine > Intertidal zone... | reverse complement strand
GCATTGGCCAGCTCATTCAGTGGTCGACGGCCCTGGCAGATGACGAGGTTGTCTGCCGCCACTGGGTGAACCTCACCTTTCGCATCTGTAAATGCAGCGACATACTGACCCTCCCGTCTGTTCACTGCGGTCAGGGCCATACCTGGTTCATGGATGACGCCCACATGAGCCATGATACCCATGATGGCCCAGACTCTGGAGCCGATATAATTGGTGGGCACGTAGGCCGAAGCCTGATCCAGCAAGCGGACCTTGTGGCCGGCCAGTTTCAGATTGACTGCCAGCTCCGCACCTTCACCAGCGCCCCAGATGATGACTGACTCACCTAGAGTACATCTTCCGTCACGGGCCAACGCAGCATCGATCGTCACGGCAAAGCCGCTGTCCAGGGCCTGCGCCAGGCCGTCGATGGCAGGCAACACTGGCGCTGCACCCGTCGCGATCACAACCACATCAGGGGCTTCGGCCATAATATTCGCCACAGTCGCCGTGGTATTGAGGCGAACTTCCACCTGCCACTTTTCCATCATACGTCGGTGATAATTCGGCTGGTGGCGCAGCATTTTCATATTTTCCAGATGCGAATAATTGCCCGCCCAGTCCATCGCGCCACCCAGAGTTGCAGCCTGTTCCAGCAGCAGTACCTTGTGACCTATCTCGCGCGCTGTAATCGCGTACTCCATTCCGCCGGAACCACCGCCAACTATCAAGACCTTTTGTGGCTTGTTGGTCGGAACTATTCGGTACTCGTCCTCGCGGCCGAACACCGGGTTTTGGGCTGAACCAGCCATACCCTTACCAAATATATTCCCCTGCAACAGCGAGGCGCCTGTATGTGTTGACAGACGAATCTCGTCCTCTCGCCCCCTGAGCATTTTGTTTGGGAAATCCGGGTCATCCAGAGATAGCCGACAAACTCCGGCAAAATCTGCCCCCGCCTCATCGACCATAGTTCGCAGATGCTCAGGTGAGATCAGATTGGCCGAGCCTATGAGCGGCATATCTATATTTCGCTCGATCAGCAAACGTCTTAGCTTGTTGATGTTATCCTTGTTAACTACCTTGGGCGTGTAGAAGGATGGTCCGATAAATTCTGTGGAGTGTATATCAGCTCTGCGACTCGGTGCACCTAACATGGAACCAAAGGTGCAATCTAACGCCGCAATTCCCAGTGCATGCAAACGCGGCGCATAATGTTCCACAAAATATTCAATATCAAAACCGCCCTCGAGGTTTTCATCGCAACACAAGCGCGGAATGATCGGATAGTCTTTGCCGCACAAGGCCTGAGTGCGCTGCAAAATTTCCTCACAAAACAGAAAATGATCCTGATATTTGTCAGTTCGGCCCTGATTGGCGAGCAGCGACAAGTTAGCGTGAGGCAGCGAGCCATGACAAAAATGGAATGAGACAAAATCAAATCCTGCCTCCTTTGCTCGCCTGGCAGCTTGAGCAAAGTCTTCCACCAGCTCCTCATAAACCGAAGTCGGAATAACATCACTGACTGGGTTACCAATAACATACTTATTGCTTGGTCCCCAGGCTACAGTTCCGGGAATCCAGCCTTTGCCCGGCTGCAGTGGCACAGTGGTTCCAAGACCTGGAATCAGCCCACCATAAAACAGCTGAATACCCGCCAGCGAATCATTGTTCTTGATCGCTGCCACCGTGTCACGGAATTCAATCACATAGTCCTCATCGTAGAGCCCCAGCATGCGCTCATTGATGAGACCGTCACGACGAACACAGGTGGCGCCAACAATGGTCGCCGCATAGCCCCCTTTGGCCAGCGAGCCGTACGCGGCTGCCAGACGACGAGTCGCGTAACCTTGAGGATCTGACATATTTAATGTCGTCGGCACATGTATCAGGCGATTCTTAAAGTGCAGGCCGCCGGCGACAAAGGGTTCAAAGATTTTGCTCATGAGTGCTTTCCTGGCTAGTTGCCGCCGCCTGGCCACAATAGCTAAGCCAGACAGAAGATTCTTGCTTTAAGTCGTTTGACTTAGCGTATCATAAGCCCCATGGAAATAAACCCCACAAGTCGCATCGCCGCCAGGGCCATTGACAACGATGCCAGCATCGACACCCGCCGCCTGCTGAAGCAGGTCGCCAGACGCTTGATCGCCGAGAATGGTGTGCGCAATGTGACGGTGCGCCAGATCGCGGAAGCCGCTCGGCAGAAGAACCGCGGTGTGGTCGCCTATTACTTTCGGACCAAAGAAAACCTGCTGGCAGAAATTTTGATCGAAGGTGCTGCGCGAATTGAATCTCGACGTGAGGTTTATCTCGCTGAACTCGAAGCCACCGGCGGCCCCTCGACCCTGCGCGCAGCGGTCGACGCAATAGTTCGGCCATCGGCCGCTTTTTCAGACGAGGATGTGGAGTACGGTAAATATTTCAACCGTTTCCTGATGCAACTGTCACTGAGTAATCCAGTGCTGGTAGACCAGATCCTGCAAAATGGGGGTAACAAGGCTTACCAGCGTTGCCTGGAGCACCTACGCCGCCTGCTGAGTGATTTCAGCCGGCCGCAGCAGAACCGGCGGTTTTTGTTTCTTGGCAACTATGTGTCAACCCTGCTGGCGCAACGTGAAACCATGTTGCTGGATGCCGTGCAGTCCCATCCGACCTGGGCCTCGCCGACTACACTTGACGATATTGTCTGCACCGCCGCAGCACTTCTGGCAGCACCCACTAGCGACTGAATCAACCAGGATTCTATTCGGGATTTACTCAACACAGACCCACCTGGCCAACCGACGCCAGTATCCAGCTCAGTCAGTCAGTGGCGCCGACAGTAAGGCCTATAAAGAAGTCGCGCTTCCTTGATCTGCGCCAAGCACCAGAACACAGGCTAGTGATCTACTGCATTCGCCAAGGTTAGGACAAATATAGGCCGGTGTTTTTGAATTTAACCCGCAAGGACCTGTTCTGCCGTTTTTCCAGTTATTGGATCTTAAGTCGTAAAGCCTGGCGGCTTGCCGGGTTAAAAAGGGTTCAGAAGGGTTCAGAAGGGTTCAGAAGGGTTCAGAAGGGTAAAAAAGGGTTCCATTAGGTGTCAGATGATGGCTGCGCTGAAGAGTGGGTTTGGGAATTTCGGTGCTAGCGGAAGCAATTTGACGTGCGATCTCAACGAAAATCTTGTGTTTATTTATCTTGACATTGCATGACATATTAAGCTCTAAATAAAAGAGGCGCCGAGTAGGGATCAAGGATTACGTCTCTAAAGTTGTCGAAGTTTCGTGCTGTTGGCGAAATAATATGCATATGTCTTTAAAAATTATCATGATTTTTAATAAGGGGATAAATATGTCAATTCGGGTAAAAACGTCCTTGAAGGGCGGCTTTAAACTAGCAGCGGGGTGCGCGCTGGCGAGCACCATGTGGGTTACCAGCACTGCCCATGCTGCCTTGGGGGCGATCGAAGAGGTCGTGGTCACAGCGCAGCGAGTCGAGGAAAGTGTGCAGGATGTACCTATCGCGGTGAGCGCATTCAGCGGCCAAATGATGGAAGACAAGCAAATCCTCAGCCCCTCTGATTTGCAGTTCGCGACACCTAACGTGTCATTTACTGCAACTAACTTCGGCGGCTCAAGCTTTAGTATTCGCGGGATTGGCCGTCTTGTTATCGCCGGGTCTGGCGAAAATGGCGTCTCGATTCACCAAAACCAGATAGCCGTACCCACCAGTTTGACTACGGTTGAGTTTTACGACCTGGAGCGCGTTGAGGTCTTGCGCGGTCCTCAAGGTACCTTGTTTGGTCGCAACGCAACCGGTGGCGCTGTTAACATGGTTACCAAAATGCCGGAGTATGACACTGTCAAGGGTTTCATCGATGGCGAGTACGGTGACTACTCCAACCAACGCTTAAAGGGCGCGATCAACATACCCATTAGTGATAATTTCGCGGTTCGCCTGGCAGGCATGGTGCTAAGCCGGGATGGCTATATCGAGAATACTGCCTATGGCCAGCAGGGTAACTGTGTGACGCCTGGTACAACCCTGGTAGATGCCTATGGCAGTGATCCCGCTAACGCGGCACTACCTAACAAGGCCAATATCCTCTCGGGGACTGTTAACCCAGCGGTACTTACACCCTGTACAATTGACAACATCGACGATGACCTGGATGGACGTGACATCTACACCTATCGTGTCACTGCTTCATGGGACATTAGCGAGGAGGCCAAACTCTGGTTCCAGTACTCCAAATTCAATGAGGATGATGACAAAATCAGAATCACCAACCAGGTCTGCGCAACCAACGACCTGCCAACCGTCGGCTGTGAACCCGACTCGTTCGGCTTTCAGAAACCGCACAACGGATCGACAACGGGTGGTCTATTCGGTGGTTTGAATGAGGCTGTACTGTTGGGCACACCCTCGCCTTATAGTGGCTTTGTGAACAACGCCTCAGGCTATAGGCAGCAGCACACGGACTTCGAGCCTTTGTATCAGTACGATGAAGACCTATACACTATGGGCTTTTCCTACGATTTCGAGAAATTTCGCTTCGGCATTCTCGCGGGTCACACCAAGCAAGACTATGTTGCTCGTCAGGATTACCTAATGGACGTCGGTAACGTACTGTTCGCAACTGCAGCAAACCCCAGTGGTCTGTGGCCTACTTCAGACACAGCTGGTTATTACGCCGGCGCTGACTGGACCAGCCCCACCTGCAACTGGAACGACGGCACAGCCGGCATCTTCGGTGGCTGTGTGCACGACTCGGACCAAACTCGGGTTCAGGCCTTTGACCAGAGTGACAGCAGCAGCAAGTATTCTACCGTCGAAATGAAGGTCGAATCAGACCTGGATGGCCGATTCAACTTCATCGTTGGGGTCAATTACTCAGAGTACGAAGGCTATGGCGACTATTACGTCAACGCCAACACCCTTGACCTGGTAGGACTCTATGGAGTGCCGAAACTCGGCTTTCCACCCCTGTATCCCACCATGTATGCCTCGACCAGCAATCCGAATGGCGATGGTAACACCGGCGATTCCTTCGCCTACTTTGGCGAGGTCTACTTTGATGTTACCGACAAGGTTAAGTTAACTGTCGGTCTGCGCCGCAACGACGATCATAAGGAAGTCAGTGACAGCGGCGTGCTTTACAACGCCCTTGATCTTGGCTTGGGCGATCCGAAATGGCTTCGATCTTATCTCGTGGCTTTTGGTCTGCCCGCCTCTGACCTAGACAAGCTCTACTCATCTGCCGCGGACATCACTGCTGCAGAAGCCACAGCTCCCTTCAGCGCTGAACGCCTCGCGATCGCTCAAGCTGTACCACTCGTCCCTGCCTTTAATGAGCAGCGCGTACTAACCGGCAGCCCCAGCTCCGCTGACTTTAAGGCAACAACCGGACGTATCGGTCTCGACTGGCAGATTAATGACGACATGATGGCCTATGCCTTCTTTACCCGCGGCTACAAGCCTGGCGGGTTCAACCCGCCGCAGAACGCGACCTTGGCGACAGAAACCGTGAAGTACATCTTCGATTCCGAGAAGGTTGACGCGTTTGAGATCGGCACCAAGAATACGCTGATGGATGGCACTATGGTCATAAACGGCGCTGCCTTTACCTACAAGTATGAGGGGCTACAAACCACACGAATTCGCAACAATAACTCCATCAACGACAATATTGATGCGAACATTCGTGGTTTAGAGCTTGAACTCTACTGGCAGCCAGAATGGGCACCCTACCTGTCTATCGACGCATCCTATGCCTATCTCGATGCCACCGTGGACGGCTCAACCTCTCTGGATCCTGTGAATCGGACTGCGGGCAATCCCGACTATGTCACCCTGAAGAACATAGATCCGGGTTCAGCGACTGCGGTGAACTATATCGCAAAGGTATCTGATATCACCGATGCCATCGTTCAGGATGCGTACAACACTTCATGTGCGGCAAACAGTGACTTAAACCCTAATGCCGGCACAACCTGCCCTGACGTATTGCCAGGCACGGTTTACACTGGCATAGCGGGCGTGGATCATATTCCCACCTACATGTCACGGAATTTCCTGACGGGTGCCGGCGTCGAAGTTTCAGACGGCCTGAACACGAACCTCGATGGCAACCAGTTACCCAACGCACCAAAGAACAACCTTCACTTGGGTGTCGCCTACACGGTACCTGTGGATGCGCTGGCAGGATCTCTGATCTTCCGTTGGGATTACTCCTGGCGTGATGACCAGTTTGCTCGCGAGTTCAACACAGTTGGCGACCAGATAGATGCCTGGGATCAGCACAACGCCTCGATCATTTACGAAAGCACTGATGGTCACTGGCAAGGACGATTGTGGATGCGAAACGTTCTCGACGACGATAACGTCACCGGTAAGTACCTGACCTCTGACACTTCCGGCTTCTTCAGGAACTACTTCCTGACAGAACCAAGAATTTTTGGAGCATCGGTACGATACAGCTTTGGCGAATAATTAGCCTGAGCACTGCAAAAAACCCGCGGGCGACCGCGGGTTTTTTTTCCTGCTTATTTTCGTCGCGGTCTTTATACCTGCACCTTGGCACCTGACTCGCCTTTATTGGCCCTTGAGGGAGTCAAGCATCAACGCACGCCTTCGCGTTTTAGCTCTCTGCGTAGCGTTTTACCAATTCACGACCCAATGCCATCATATGAACCTGGTCTGGACCTTCGGCCTGCCGACACCCGCGTGCATAGTTGAAATCGGATAGTCTGCGATCAACCCGCCCGCACCAAGTCTCTACATACTAGTCTCTACATACTAGTCTCTACATACAGGGATCTAGCACACGCTGGGCCATGAGCGGCACTCTGCCACACTGGAAATACACTTCCGCATCTACAGCGATCGCAGCGTTTAAAACCGATCCCTCGCAGGTAACAGGACAGAGCCCTTGACGTAGGCAGATTGAGACAATACAACACCAGTTTGCGCGTAATAATGCTACATTAGTCTCCTGTGACTTCGACTTGGCTGTGATTGACACGTCGCTTCGAGCCATCATTTCATTAACATGAGGACTAACCATGATGGGTACCGTAAAGGTCGAGCGCATCGGCGAAGTCAGCTTAATCACGATCGATAATCCGCCAGCTAACGCGATGGACGCGCCAATGCTGGGCAAGCTTCTCAATGAGTTTGAGACCATCGCGCTCGAGGCTGTGACGCGTGCGGTGATACTCACCGGGACAGGACCCTCCTTTTGCGCCGGTGCTGATCTGAAAGCCAAAAGCGGTGAAGCCCTTTCGGCTTTCGGTCGACTGCTGAGTGCCGTGGAGTCGTCACCGGTACCTGTGATTGCGGCTATCAACGGCTGGTGCATCGGCGGTGGATTTGAATTAGCCTTATGTTGCGATATCAGGATAGCCGCTCGCGAGGCTAAGTTTGCCTGTGCTGGTGTCAATATGGGTCTCATGGCATCCGCTTATCGCTTACCGCGTCTTATCGGCATCAGTCGCGCCAAAGCGATGCTGTTAACTGGCTCGACCTTTGACGCGAGCACCATGGAGCACTTTGGCGTTACAACTCAGACCGAGCCACTCGACGAGCTGCTGGTGGCAGCAAAGTCTTTGGCCATGCGGATCGCCTCACGAGCCCCCTTGTCCGTCGAAGCGACGAAACGGGTAGCTTCTCGCGCACTGGATCTGGATCCAGCAGCCATGCGTGAATTGGAAAGTCTGGAATTAGGGCCACTGCGCGCAAGCCAGGACCACCGAGAAGCGGTGCTGGCTTTTCGTGAGAAGCGCGAACCCAGGTTCACTCGATCCTAGTCTTAATCCTTCGCGGAACTTAGTCTGTAACAGCTATACAAGGGAGCTGCAAAAACAACAAGACTCAGACATTAGCTTTTAACGAAGCATTTCCTGTGAATACAAAGTTCGCTGCCATGTCTTCGCGAACTTCAGCCATATGGGTGAAGTACTGCCTGAAGCCACCGTTATAGTTACCATCCTGACGGCGCTGCATCTCACCCTCGAAGTTATAGTAGCCGGGCGTGCACTCCTGATTTCTACCCGTCTTACCACGGTGCTTGATCACCTCCTGAACCCACCAGTCCTCTGCTTTCGCTGTCGGATCAATGGTCTGATATCCATGCTCGCGAGCATAAGCAATGCAGGCTGCAATATGGTCACCCTGGGTTTGCAACATATCCGTCAGGTTAAACTGAAATGACGCCTGGTAGCCCCCCATAATAAACAAGTTAGGAAATCCACAGGTATGGATACCTAGAAGCGTACGCATGCCAGTGCTATATTTTTCATTTAAATCAAGACCGGACTTGCCAATAATCTCGTTATAAATGCCGGTCTTCTGCACCTCAAAGCCAGTCGCATAGATCAGCAGATCAACAGCGTATTGCTTGCCGTCAAACAGCGGTCCTTGCGCGGTAATCTCATTCACACCCTGCCCGCGGGTATCGACCAGTTGTACGTTGGTTCGATTAAAAGCGGGTAGATAATCGTTGTGAAAGCAGGGTCGCTTGCACATAAACATGTACCAGGGCTTCAGGGCATCGGCTGTCGACTGATCCTCAACGATACTATCTATACGTTGGTGGATTCGCATCATATAGTCGATATTGGCATTTTCCTGGCTTCGTATTTTGTCTTCTCGACTCAGCTTGGCCTGAGCGGCTTGTTGCTCAGGCGTGAGCTCTCTCGCCATCAGTGCTTTCGCTCGTCTTTTAGCCTGCCAGCCTGGTGCCAGCTTGCGCGCCCAATTCGGATCGGTAGGCCAGTCATCACGCACATCAATTGAGGATGGTGTGCGCTGAAAGACAAATAGCTGTTTAGCTGCCGCTGCCAGTTGTGGTACGGCTTGGACTGCAGTGGCACCGGTACCTATAATGCCAACAACCTTATCTCGCAGCTTAGCAAGGTCGTCACCCGTATAATCGTAGTCCCAGCGCGATGTATGGAATGAATGCCCCTGGAAAGTCTCGATGCCTCGAATCTTTGCCAACTTAGGCTTCGACAAGGTGCCATTGGCGCAGATCACAAACCGCGCCTTCATAACATCGCCTCGGTCAGTTGCTATGTGCCAGAGCCCTTCTTCCTCTTGCCAGACGGTGGATATCACGGTCGTCTGGAATACCGCCAAATCATACAAATCGTATTTTTTCGCAATGGCCTGACAGTGGGCCAAAATTTCCGGGCCTTTGGCATAGTGATCTTTTGGCACATAGTCCAGTTCGTCCAGCAGCGGTAAATAGTCGTAGGCTACGACATCGCAGGCTGCGCCAGGATATCGATTCCAATACCAGGTACCACCGACGTCTCCACCACGCTCAACTATTCGAATACTCTCTACGCCCTTCTCGCGCAGCCGCGCAGAAGTCAGCAATGCGGAGAAGCCGCCACCGATAAACAGACACTCGACTGTATCTACAATGGGGTCTCGGGGAGTCTGCTCGCCCGCATAGGGATCCACTGCATAGCTCGCCAGCGAGCCTGTGAGCTCTGATGTGTACTGGCGAGTACCCTCGGGACGATAACCCAGCCTTAAGTCACGCTCTGCAGCGAATTTAGCTTTGATTTGCGCATAGTATTCCGGTGATTTAGCCATCGACTCCTCCTCGTTGGAGGTCTCAATAAACCACAGATTTGCCGTTTGCGCAAAACCCGAAAATCAATGCTCGAGCGCTCGCCGCCACAACTGCTGCTGGGTCAGCAGAATAATGACAACAAGGGCCAGGGTGGCGTAGGACAAGATGGGAAATAAGACTGGCAGCGTGAGCCACTGAGCCAACATTGCCACAGGCATGGTCATTAGCTGCGCAAACGCCATGTTGAGCTGAAAGATGCTCATCAAGCGACCACGAATCTCATCAGGAGCCAGCTGCTGAATCAATATCGTCGCCGAGACCATAGTGATGGTCATACCGGCCCCCAGGCCGATATTGCCGATAATCGCGTTCATCACCGTATGATCATAGACAAACACCAGGAAGGACAGGGAGAACAGGAGGGTGCCCAATGCGACCAAAGCACCACGGTTCGGATAAGCGGTCAGCTGGGTCATGGCCACCGCGCCGATAAAGGAGCCAAAACCCCAGAACATGACGATAAATCCCATCTTCGGAATTTCAACGCCAACCACCGTCGTCACCCACGTGGGTCCAAGACTCGCAGTAGCCGGATATCCAAGGCTCATCATCATAACCAACAACAGAATGACCCAGAGGATCACCTTGTGATTACTGGCATAGCTTAATCCTACTTTGACATCTGTGACTACTTCACCAAATCCGTAGCGCTTGCCACTGGCGACACCAGCAACTGGCGTTGCTCGATAACTCATCAAGGCCATACAAAGGATCGCGATGAGATGTCCAAGAACGCTGAACAGATAGGCACCACTATAGCCCAAAGCATCAATAATGAGCCCAGTGAACATCATGGCAATAGGCATCGCCACCTGGCCCGCAACCTGGTTCAATGAGATACCCGCTGGCGCCAGAGCCGGACCCAGAATGTCAGGTACTATCGCCAGTCGAGTCGGCCCGTCAATAGCCTGTAGCCCTGCGGTGATAAATGTCAGACCGAAGAACACCACGAATCCTGCCACGCCGCCACTGGCCAGATACATCATGGCGGCAATACCGACGGTACCCAGAACCTGAAGCGATTGGATCATGATCAAGAGCTTGCGACGATCATACCGGTCTGCCAGCGCACCGCCATACAGGCCGAATGTCAGCGCTCCGAGACCTCGGCAAGTCGCGATCAGCGCCACCATGATCAGCCAGATATCTCGAGGCGCAAAGTGCTGAACCCAGAGTATCTGAGTGATAAATTGCAGTGGCATCAGCATCTGACCGATAGCAAATCCCGCTAACAGATACCGAAAATCCAGACTTTTCAATGGTGCCAGCGCACTCGACCTAGCCATAAGCTCATTTCCAAAGCAGAATCCACCAACGCCGCACACCGATGGCTTGCAAACCACAGCCCGATCTCTAACTTAGGACGCGCTGACCCATATTTATTTTTACCTATCTAGGCTTCTTGACAGGAGGGCCACAGCGGATTTTTGTAAATCGTCACATTAGCACCATGGTCGAAGACGACTGCTTTCGCAAGCAATTCCGCAGGCTGGGTCCGGATAATCACGCCATTGCCGACCGCCTCTCGTTAAGGCGCGGCCACTCAGGCTAGACACTCAACTGTTAGAGTATTCCGCAGCCCACCCGCTCGCGCGCCTGGTACGTGCCTGTAAAAGCCATGTCAGATTTATCAGGGATCCTATTTTTAGGACTTTCTTTCAGGCGCTCTCCATCAAGAGCTCTCGATAAAAAGCTCTCGATAAAAAGCGCTCGATAAAAAGCCCTCCTTCTGACACCCGTCTTCAGGGTTTTGCCTTCAGAAATGCAAGGATGCCATCAACCGAGATTAGCCAATAGCGACTGGCTTTTTAACTGACCCGCATCGAGGTTCACGATCAGGGCATTTCAAGGCCGAATTTCATAAAAGGCGTTAAAGACGTCCCCATCGAATGGGATTCGCCGAAAGCGGCTGAAGCCAGCCATCGCTGTCATCTCACGCGCCTTACTCTCCGGAAAGCCCAGGGTGCCGAGCCCAGCACCGCCTGGCACTGACAAGCCCGATGACATGCAGACCATAACTGAGAACGAATAGGCGATGGTTGCCATGGGATTTTCCCGCCAGTTCTCAACGAAGGAGGATTTACCCTGTATATCAGCGCACAACCAGGTGCCATCCGATTTCAGAGACGCCTTGATGGCGGCAATCAGCGCTTGTGGATGGGTGGAGTCATGAACCACATCAAAGGTCGTGATCAGATCGAAGGTGCCGTCTTCAGGCAGCGGCTTGTCGACAGGATTATGTAATTGCACGTTTTTTACGCCAGCTTCACGAATATTATTTCTGGCCCGTTTGAGTGCATTCATCGAGATGTCATAACCGATAAACTGACTGTTTGGAAAAGCCTTTGCCATCTCGATCATGGCGATGCCAGCACCACACCCGACGTCAGCCACCAACGCGCCGCGATTGAGTTTTTCCAGGGCATCATCCGTGCTGGGCAACAGATCTGGTACCAGGTGTAATTGCTGGAACTTGCGGCTCATTCGTTCAATGCCACATGCACAGGCCTCACCCTTGTCATCGAAACTCTGTCCCAAACCGGTACGAAAACATTCAGGCAAGTGCTCTAGCGTGTCATACATGGCGACCACTGACTGGATCATACCGCCAAGATAGGCCGGATGTTCTGGGTCAGCGAGCACCGCTTTGGCTTCGCGCGACATTGAAAACTGCAAGCCAGCCTCGTCTGAGTCGATCTGACCGATACAGACCTGCTGATACAACCATTCTCGAACCCAGCGTTCAGACAATTGGGTCGCTGTGGCCAGCTCCTGACTGGAGGCGGGACCTATGGCCGCCAATGCTCGGTAAAGCCCCAGCTGTTCACCGACAAACGTCAGGGCGACGTTCATGCCAGCTGTCACGCTGCCACTGACGCGCCCCGCAAAGGCCTGTAAGGCTTTGCTGTCTAGAGCTGCTTCGAAGGATTGAGCTGACATAGATGACTCCTTTTTTATGGCTACAAATACAATAGTTGCTTGAATGGGCGCCTATGGCAACGCCTTCTCAATCCTGCTCAGCCTTTGAGGACCTCTCAAACGGCGAAAACGGTCTGATCGAGCGCAGCAACGAATGGTGTTCAAGGCTATTTCAACGGCTTGATTGCTGTAGAATAGCGCCAAACCCAACCTCAGGTCTGCCCATGAATCGACTGCAAAGTGTTTTTATTGTCTTTGGCTTAACCCTGATTCAGGCTTGTTCTCAAGAGCAAAGCACAGACTCGAAAGTCGTACCCCAGGACTCGCTGGTGTCTGCCGGCACCACTGAGTCACATAAGGCTGCGAATTGGCGCCAACACCTGACTCAACCGCTCTTGATGACCTTTGAGGCCGACACTGATTACTATTGGAACCTGACCACCAACCTGGGTGAGATGCGCTTTCGCCTGTTCCACGCAACGGCGCCCATGCATGTCACCAGCACTATTTATCTGACTGAGCAGGGTTTCTACGATGATCTGATATTCCATCGTGTCATTCCCGGGTTCATGGCCCAAGGGGGTGATCCGGCAGGCAATGGTAGCGGCAATCCAGGCTACCAATACGCTGGGGAATTTGACGGCAACTTGTCTCATGACCGGCCTGGGTTATTGAGTATGGCCAATGCGGGACCCGGAACTGATGGCAGTCAGTTCTTTATCACTTTCGTCGCGACGCCATTTCTCGACGGCAAGCATACCTTGTTTGGCGAACTGGTCAGTGGCATGGACACCCTGAGAAAGCTTGAGGCACAGGGCAGTCGAAATGGCCCGCCGCTGACGAAGCTGGAAATTATCAAGGCAGTGATCCAGAAGGCACCGGCCTCAAAGTCGTCTGCCCTGCCCTCTGGCCAAACCTGACATCAACCAGAAATGGCAATGTCCTCAAAACGAATATGCGGCATCAGGGCTGACTTTTCCCAGTTCCAGAATTGCTGATCGCCAATCAGGGCAATTTTGCGCAACATCTCATAGAAGTTACCGGCAACGGTAATTCCCCTTACCGCTCGAACTCGCTCACCGTGCTCACACAGGTAACCAGAGGCACCAAAGCTGAAGTTGCCCGAGATGGCATTGGCACCGGAATGCAGCCCGGTTAAGTCCGTTAACAGCAGATATTCGCCCTTCAGCAGCTCCTTCACCTGCGTTTGGCCTTTGCCAATCTCCAGCTGATGCAAGGCAACCCCCATGGTCGACTTGGGACCACGGGTAGCATGGCCGGTGGTCTTAATCTCAAAAAATGAGGCCGTCGCACTGTTATGAATCAGAGTCGACAAGTGACCATCGACGATCAATGGCGTTGATTGGGTCTGAGTACCCTCTGAGTCGAACAAGGCATAGCCAAAGCCGAGACTGTTCTGGGGCTTATCAAAAACATTTAGCCGACTATCGGCGATCAATTGACCCACCTTTTCGCGCATAGGATTAACCCCGTCCTTGGCCGATTTGCCAGAGAACATCATGGCGAAGGTCTGAAACAACTGGACTTGCGTCTCTGCATCAAAGATGACGTCATAGTGACCACTGGCAACGGGTGTTCCGTCGAGTAAGCCCAGGCAGTTTTCGTGGGTTTGCTCAACAATCTGACTCAGGTCCAGGTCGCGGAATAACCGCGCCGCCTGACCCACACCATCCATGGCATTCTTTTCACCCTCTTCCACCAACGCGTAGGCGTAGGCAGCGCACATTCGACTCTTTGAATAAGCACTTAAACCCGCGCTCGAGAAGATATGACGTTCACCGGTATTATCCTGAACACCATTGTAGGGCACATTTTTAACTTTGCTTCGAGTTGCCAGGCTACGCTCCAGGGTCAGGGCAAAATCGATCTGCTCATCTATCGCAATATCCTCAGCAGGACACAACAGCGCATCTTCGGTGTGCAGCTTCACGGCGTTCGCAAGAATCGACTCGTGCCCATCGACCGCGGCAAAGCTGGCATTCAACAAAGCCTGCTCGACAAGCGACTTGAGTGCCTCAGAGTCCGTCGCCTCACTGTAGGCAGTCCCAACTTTGCCATCTTTAATCACACGTAAGCCCAGCACCTGGCTGGAACTGACCTTGTATTCTTCCAGGGCTCCTTCGCGGGCTTTAAGAGACAGTGAGCGACCCTGATCAATGATCAGGTCACCGGTGGCACCGGCCGCTTTTACTTGCTCGAGTATTTGACTGGCATGCTGTTGGTGTGTCATCAGGCATTACCTCCGACCAATATATCATCGACTTTGAGGGTTGCCTGGCCAACGGTGGTGGGTATTGATCCGGACACAGACCCGCAGGTGCCGCTGGCCAGAGCAAAGTCTCGGCCGACCATAGAGATTTCCTTGAGCACTTTAGGTCCGGTACTGATCAGGGTCGCCGCTTTAACGGGATATAGAATCTTGCCCTTCTCCACATAGTAGCCTTCGGTGACTGCAAAATTGAACTCACCGGTACCCGGCTGCACAGAGCCGCCACCCATGTGAGCGGCGTAGATTCCTCGATCCATCGACCCAATCATCTCATCAAGTTCAGAAGTGCCGGATTCGATAAAGGTATTGCGCATTCTGGAAGCCGGCGCATATTTATAGGACTCTCGTCGACCAGAACCCGTTCGAGCGTAGCCGGTCTGCTGAGCGCCGATGCGATCCACCAGAAAACTGGTGAGCTTTCCTTCCTTTATCAATTGGGTGCGCTGTGTATCCAGTCCCTCATCATCGATGTTGATGGAACCGCGCTCCTTGTGCAGGGTGCCATCGTCAACCGCATTGACAACAGGATTAGCGATCATCTCACCCAACTTGTCATGAAACACGGACGCTTTTTTGGCCACCGAGGTCGTCTCCAGCAGATGGCCACAGGCCTCATGGAAGATCACTCCACCAAAACCATTGCCCAGAACCACGGGCATCCGCCCTGAAGGGCAGGGCTTAGCGCTCAGATTCACCAAAGCCTGACGTGAAGCCTCCTTGCCGGCGGCTTCACTGTTCATACGCTCTATCAGTTCCCAGCCCATCAGACCACCATCGTTCCAGCTGCCGGTCGCCTGCTCAGAGCCATCAGATGCAATGGCCACCAGAAAAGCTCGAGTGTAGTTTCTGACATCACCTGTGTGCAGACCTTCGCTGTTGAATAATTCGATTCTCTGTTCTACCTGACTGCAGCTTCCCCGGGTCTGAGAGATCATATTGCTGGCTGCTCTAGCCGCCTTGTCAGTCGCCAACAGGAAGGCCACTTTGTTATCCACCTCTGGATCGACAGATAAGATGCGAGTCGCGGCATGCTTGTCCTCAACCCGACGATAGTCAAAGTTAGTCAGTGAGGCACGGGGATCGCGCCGGTCCTTGGCGGCCAGCTTCGAGACGATACCTTTTAGCTCTGCCTGCTCGGCCCTGTTGGTATAGCCGTATAAGACCTTGTTCCCATAAACCAGCCGAACTCCCACGCCGAAATCGATGCCCGACTGAACCGATTGAACATGACTGCTCAAGGTACTCACCAGATTGGTTTGACTGCGCTCGACGAACAGCTCCGCAAAATCTGCACCGAGCGATAAAGCATGATCAATCACAGCTTGTGCCACTGAGGTATTGAGCATCGAACTTCCCTTTCATTAAAGTAATGGGGACCATTGTAGTGAATTGAGCCACTTGTTGATATCAGAGATGCACAGCGGCTCAACGAAATGGCGGCAGGTGTCGGCCGGCCTGCTATCATGCTGGCGCCCCAGAGTAGTTAAATACTGCGAGGTAGGCCAACGTAGCCTCTGGGCATCTCAGAAGCACGAACGCCGCCCTTGCCTGCCGGCTTAGTCCCTTGGAAATTCTCACTCTGGAGATTGAATGAAACAACAACCTATCCGCTCGGTCATCTTCGATCTGGGCAATGTCCTTCTTAACTGGAACACGGAGCAGGTGCTGGCCGGGCTTAAATTGCCTAACACAGAGCGCAATCTCCTGCGCAAGGAGCTGTTTGAACACCAGGACTGGCTGGATATGGATCACGGAAAAGTCGCAGAAACCACTGTAATTCATCGGGTTGAAGCGCGTACCGGGCTTAAGCCTTCGACCATAGACGCGGCATTGCTGGCCGCCAAGAACTCGCTGCTGCCCATCCCCGCCACAGTTGAGCTCATGGCAGAAATCCACAACCAGGGCCTTAACCTGTATTGTCTGTCGAATATGTCCGTAGAAACCTACGCCCATATTCAGCATTTCGACTTCTTTGAACTGTTCACCGGGATCGTAATTTCGGGACTCGAGGGCTGCATGAAACCTGATGAGGAAATTTTTTACCGAACCCTGCACCGGTATGTCCTGTCTTCGGCTGCAACCCTGTTTATCGATGACAGCCTGGCCAATATCAAAACCGCCCAGAGGCTGGGAATTCCTGCTATTCACTTCAAGCGCACCGACAATTGCTACGCCAGCATTAGAGGCGCCATTTTCTAGCCCAGCCTGCAATCTACAGGGAACAACACCTGTCCTTGCGCCAACAGGAATCTGCTACTCAACAGCCTTTCATGGGCTAAACTGACATCAGTCATATCGCTGCCAGTCAGAGGAATCAGCATGAACATTCAAAAATTGAAGGAAGCTGAAGCGGTCTTTCTTCAGCAGTATCCCTTGGGGTTTACCGACCCAGGATTGGCATCAATCCGCAGCCGACATAAAGTCGACCAGCTTGTCGAGTTTACGCAAGATCAATTGATTCAACCCAAGTTTGATCAGCCCAGAGCTGTCTGTGACGCACTACTGCGAATCGTCTCTCGATCGTCTATGGTCTCAAGATTTGAAAAACCCGCCTTTCGCAGTTATATCGAGTCGCTGAACTCACCGGCCCAGGAGCAACTGGCGGAAGCCTTTGAGTTGCGATTATACGGCGACAAAAAGCAGGAGGGTTTCGAGAAAATCTGTGCTCTGCTCGCCAGACACAAGCTCGCAAAATGGTCATTGGTTTCAGCTGTGCCTTTTTATTTTTCACCACAGCAGGAGTGCTTCGTCAAACCGACGACAGCCAAAGGCATCATCAAGCACCTTGAGGTCGAGGGGCTGACCTATCGACCCGCACCCTCCTGGGACTTCTATACCGCCTATCAGAACCTTCTGACTGAGGTTAGGCGGAATGTGGCGCCAAGTCTTGCACCCAGCTACGCTGCCTTGACCGGCTTTTTGATGATGAGCACCTGACAAGCTCCTGATAACAAGCTCCTGATGACAAGCACTCGCCTACAAGCACTCGTCTACAAGCACTCGTCTACAAGAACAGCTTGATCAGCGCTTTTTTATCCGCGGTTTTTAGCAGCACATTCCGCTACTTAGCCCTCGCCACCAGTTTCGCCCTGAATGTAACTTTGCAGCTCTTCAATGGTCATCTCCTGATCCTGAATGATGAACTTCAGCAGGTCAGCAACTGTAATCATGCCGGTCGGCCGACCCTCCTCGACCACGGGCAGGTGGCGTATCTTGTTCTGACTCATCAGTGCCATGCAGGTATCAGCGGTCGTCGCTGGACCGACGAAGGTCACATTTCGCGTCATGATGGCGGCAATCTGAGTCTCTTTGGATGACTTGTTTTGCAGAATAACCTTGCGTGCATAATCCCGCTCGGAAACGATCCCCACCAACCGTCCCTCAGTATTTACCACTATCAGCGCACCGACCTCTTTGGCCGCCATCAACTCCATCGCCTCATAAACTGACTGAGACCCCAGAATCGACCAGACCTCGGCCCCCTTTATTTCCAACATTTCTTTCACAGTGGTCATTCTAACGCCCCCCTTTAACTTCTAGTTAGATTGATTCAAGATCTTTGCGCTACTGCCAGGCAGAAGCGCGGAGCACGATGCACTGAAACGTCAACCAGGCATTCAGGGCTTCCATCATGCAGACCCTTGACCTCCCTGAAAATGATGCAACTCAACCATTGCTTGAGGTTCAGTACTCGTTGCTGGCTGGATCCACAGAAACGCTCGCAGCAGTAAAGGCTGCATTAGAGACCAGGCAGACGCCTGTGGTAGGCTCTAAAAAATGGCGGCAACGCCCATCTCGGCGACGGAGCAAACTCATGGCGATACAAGAAATCTCTGCAGATGCACCTATAAGGATCCTGTTGAAAGCGCTACAGGACGATGGCGGCTTGATCATCAAGGGCATGTTTGAGCCTGAATTGATTCGAACGATGGATGCTGCGATTACAGAAGCTGCGAAGCAATTCGAAGCCGGCGCAGCCACCCAGGGACTGGGTGACGATGGCAAGGTGTTTGTAGGCAGCAATACCATCCGCTTCTCCAGTCTCGGCAAGATCTCGCCTGCCTATTTTCAAATGCTCGAAAATCCGGTCTACGCGACACTGGCTGACACTGTACTGCTGCCCCACTGCGGTTCCTACTGGGTCAATACCGGTCAAGCCATGCTGATCGGCCCAGGTTCAGAGGCGCAGGTGCTGCATCGGGACTGCGGCAACTGGCCACATGTTGCAGAAACTGGCTGGCCAAACTCACCGGAGGTGACCCTCAGCGCGATGATTGCCCTGCATGATATTACTGAAGAGATGGGCGCCACTCGGGTGGTTCCAGGCAGCCACATTTGGCCTGACTATGGGCAACGGGCCGACGCCAACCAATCATTCGCGGCCGAAATGCAAGTGGGCGATGCCCTGGTGTATTCAGGTAAGCTGGTACATGGCGGCGGCGCCAACACGACGTTGGACCAATGGCGTCGGGCCATGCACCTGAGCTTTGTGCTGGGCTGGCTGACGCCTGAGGAGTCCAGTCCCATTGACTACTCTGATGCGGAGCTTGCCGCACAATCGCCTCGAGTCCAGCGGCTCCTTGGCCACAGGTCCTATGATCCACGCCCTCATCGCGGTGGCGGACTCTGGTTGCGGCACGTAGATCCGATATAGCCTGATGACTGCGAAAACTAGGATACAATACGCAGCTCTTCATCAGTTCAAAGAAGTCTTATGCGTCTGATTCTAGCCCCTATGGAAGGCGTCGTCGATCTGCATATGCGCGCTCTTCTCACCAGCCTGGGCGGCCTGGACGGCTGCGTCACAGAGTTCGTGCGAGTCAGCAACCGCCAGGTTCTGCCTGAGCGTGCCTTTAAGAAACTCTGCCCTGAACTCGACCACAACAGCCATACCGCCAGCGGCACGCCGATCAAATTGCAGCTACTGGGTGGCTGTCCCCAAACCTTGGCTGACAATGCCGTTAAAGCCGCAGAGCTGGGTGCAATCGCGATTGATTTAAACTTTGGCTGCCCGACTAAAACCGTGAATAACAGTCATGGCGGAGCTTGCCTGCTGCAGTATCCGGATCAGGTCTACCGCATTGTCGCGGCAGTTCGCAGTGCGGTGCCATTGGCGGTCCCTGTCAGCGCCAAAATTCGACTGGGTTTCAATGATCGTAGCCTCTTCATGCAGAATGCTCAGGCGGTCGCTACCGCCGGTGCCAACGAACTGACAGTGCATGCCCGCTCCAAAGCTGACGGTTACAGGCCACCCGCCTACTGGGATTATATAGGTCGAATCCGCGAGGCACTGGAGATTCCAGTGATTGCCAATGGCGAGATTTGGTCACCGCAAGACTGGCAGCTTTGTCTTGCCCAAACCGGATGTGATGCTTACATGCTTGGCCGCGGCATCCTCGCGCGGCCCGATCTGGCGCTAGCGATTAAGGCCGCAGCGACGCACAGGCATTACGAGCCTATGCCATGGCCTAAGGTCGCGAGCCTGCTTCTGGACTATTACCTCACCACAAAACCCTTATATCCCGTTAAGTTCCTTGGCAATCGAGTCAAGCAGTGGCTGTCTTACCTGCGCCTGAACTACGCTCAGGCAGATCAGCTGTTCAACGAGATCAAGAAGGTGCAAAACGCCGAAGTATTTGAGCGTGCTCTATTGGCGCATACCAGCGAAGAGCACGGGACTTGAACCGGTTTTTCAGGGTAATATCAGGCACAGAAACGAGGAATTTTTAGGCGCTAAAGTCCGCCTGCCAAAGCCTGGACGCATTCGAGCGTCGAGCGCCTCAGAGCGAAAGGAGTAAACCTATGGCACTCACGACAGCAGAGCAAAGAGCCTGGCTTGACCAGGTCATCGAACCGACTGTTGATCCAACCCGTGCGATCGTCGATCCGCATCATCATCTCTGGCGAGGTGTGCCAGGAGGAAGCTTGCCACCCTTTTTGCTTGAAGATCTGTGGACTGATACAGAGTCAGGCCACAATATTCAGCAAACTGTTTTTATGGAGTGTGGCGCTGAATATCGGACCACAGGTCCGGCGCACCTCTTGCCAGTGGGTGAAACTGAATTCGTCACTGCCACTGCTCAGGCAAGTCGCGGCAAGGGTAAGGCCGAGATTGCGGCACTGGTTGCCCACACCGACCTGACCCAGGATACGGGCGTAATTCGTGAGGTTTTAAGCGCCCATGAGACAGCTGGCCAAGGCTTGTTTCGTGGCATTCGACAGGGCGGCGCGCACGACGCTGACCGGGTTACAGGTTGGCTAAATGCCACACCCATCGCTGACCTGTATGCAAGGCCTGAATTTCGACTCGGCGTTTCGTTGCTAGGAAAAATGGGACTCACCTACGATACCTGGCACTATCACTTTCAGAATGCCGATTACCTCGCACTGGCCAAAGCCTGCCCTGATACTGTGATGGTACTGGATCACTTCGGCTCGCCAGTTCGGGTCGGACACTTCGCGAATAAACACGACGAGGTACTGGCGCAATGGAAGCAGGATATTTTGGCGATTTCCCAATGCGAAAATGTTTTTGCCAAAATCGGTGGACTGGCCATGCCCTGTAACGGGTTCGGCTGGGAGCAGGCCGCTAAACCACCCACTTCCGATGAAGTGGTCGCTGCACAGAGAGACTATTATCTTTACGCGATCGACTGTTTCGGACCAGAGCGCTGCATGTTCGAAAGTAATTTTCCCGTCGATAAAATGTCACTGTCCTATTCGGTCTATTGGAACGCGATGAGGAAGCTCACTGCTGACTTTTCCGAAGCAGACAAAGAAGCGCTGTTTAGCGGCACGGCGCGTCGAGTGTATAAGCTCTAAATTAACCTGCAGGATACTTGAGCAGAGCTCAGCCACGGCAGGCAATATCTTTCCCTTAACGTTTTAAACAGGAAAAAACCCATGGAAATGCAGAATAAAGTCGTGGTGATTACTGGCGGTAGTGGTGGTATCGGCAGAGCAATGGCCAAGGCCTTTCTTGCCGAAGGCGCTAAAGCGATCGTTCTCGTGGATTTGAACGCGGCTGCCGTCGAAGCCGCTGCCGCAGAAATTGGCTGTATTGGCGAGGTTTGTGATGTCACTGATGAAGCACAGATAGCTGACCTGGTGGAGCGCACCATCGCCAGCCAAGGACAGATCGATGTCTTTTGTTCTAATGCTGGCGCCGGTGGCACTGGACTGCTGACCGATGCGCCGAACCAGGTATGGCAAGCCCAGTGGGAGCTGCATGTGATGTCGCACATTTATGCGGCCCGCGCTGTGTTACCTTCCATGATTGCGCGGGGCGATGGTTATCTGCTGAATACGGCTTCAGCCGCCGGTCTGCTGGCTGCTATGGGTTCTGGTCCTTATACAGTGACGAAAGCCGCCGCCGTGAAATTTGCTGAATTTCTCGCGATCACGCATGGTGACGACGGCATCAAGGTGTCAGTACTCTGCCCCCAAGGGGTTAATACCGCCATGGCTCCCAGAAGCCTGGGTGATGGCCAGACAGATGGGATTATTGAACCGGAACAACTGGCGCAGACCGTCGTTCAGACCCTGCGTGAAGAGCGGTTCTATGTCTTGCCCCATCCTGAAGTCGAAGACTACGTGCGCCGCAAGGGTAATGACATAGATCGCTGGCTAGGTGGTATGCGCCGATTGCGACGCAAGTCCCTGTAAATCGCTGTTAGTGAGCGCCGTGACGCAGCACCTGAACATAGGTTCGAGTACCCTGCACCAGGTTAGCTACTGATATTTTTTCATTAGTCCCATGGAATCCAGTGAGATCACTGCTGGTCACTACCATGGGATTAAACCGAAATGAATTATCGGCAATCTGACTATAGTGAACGCTATCGGATGCGGCGATCATCAGCCCTGGCACAATCAACAGGTCCCCGTAGACTTCCTGCACCGCCTGCCCGATGAGTCTAAAGCCGGCGGAGTCCTTATCTGACACAGCTGATGCGCCGCGACCTCCACGACCGCTGACACTCACTGAAACATTTTCGTTACCCACTAGCGCTGTGACATAGTCCACCACGCCCTGCACAGTGTCTCGCGGGTGAACTCGAAAATTGACGATGGCCGTCGCCTCGATCGGCAGCACATTCGCTTTGATACTCGCACTTAACATGGTGGGCGCCGTGGTGGTGCGTAACATCGCATTGGTAAAGGTTTGCTTCGCTAGCTGCGCTTCGAGGATATTACCGAACAGCCAACGATTGGCAAACATCATGCGCGCCACAAAGGGCATGTCACGACTGATCACATCAAACATATCGAGACTCAGCCCTTCCAAACCACCGGGCACCGGCTGGTTCTCAAGCTTGGTAATAGCATCGGCAAGCACCCCGACGGCCGTCTTCTGTGGCGGCATGGAAGAATGACCACCAACCCCTTTGGCAACGATGGCCAGTGTCACACTACCCTTCTCTGCAACATTGATCGCGGCCATCAAACGTTCGACACCAGGCAACATCTTGTCAAACAAAAATGAGCCTTCATCCAGGCTCCAAGCGAGTTGCACCTTCTGCTTCGCCAAATGATCCGTGATTGCGGCTGCCCCCATCGCGCCGCCTCTTTCCTCGTCATGGCCAAAACTGAAATATACAGTTCGTAGCGGGGAAAATTCCTGCTGGATCAGCCAAGTCGCGGCTTCCAACATGGCGATTACAGCACTCTTGTCATCCAATGCGCCGCGACCCCAGATCACGCCATCATGAATCTCACCACCAAAAGGCGGGTACAACCACTGGTCTTCTGTACCAGGAATGACAGGCACGACGTCATAGTGACCAGTCAAGAGGATGGGTTGCAAGGTGGGATCAGTGCCTTGCCACTTGTACAGTAAAGAATGATTGAACTGCTCCAAAGTCATGACCTGATTGACCTCAGGGTAGGTTTGCTTAACCCAGTCGATAAAGCGATCGAAGACCTCGTTATTGCCGTCCTTTGGTGTTTCAAAGGACACAGTCGGCAGTTGAATAGCCTGCGACAGGTGTTCGGCGATCAGGGCTTCATCAACCACCACCTCAACTGGCTTAACCAATGCCTGGGATACTGGCTTGTGTAACACCGTTCTGACCAAAACGACGACCATCAGCAGAACAAGAATTCCCAACACATGCTTGAAAAAGAGACTCATAAAAAATCACTCTGAATTTATTTTGATTTTACCCTGGCTTGCGTCCTGGCGACGGCGCTCACCGCCTAAACTGGCGACTCACGTTTATACCGCGCAATAGCCACCAACTCACCATGCAGGGGCATTACAACGCTTTTATAATTGCTCTAAACCACTCAAAGCTTTCCAACTCGCGGTAAGAAGACTCATCATTTGTCAGGCCATACTCCGGGTTGGCAGACAGCTTGACGATCACGATATTGTGCTTGGGATTGACGAAAACAAATTGGTTGTAGACTCCGATTGCCGAAAACTCACCTTCGTCACTGACCGGTAGCCACCACTGGTAACCATAAGATACCGGAAATTCAGGATGGGCTGTCGCCAACAGGTGTGGCGCATCTGCGATCAACGAGTCTCGCACCCAAGACTCGGGCACAATCTGCTGCCCCTGCCACTTACCCTGCTGAAGATACAGCTGGCCGAGTTTCGCATAATCACGGGCCGTCACCTGCAAACCACCTGCGGCCATTTCCATACCCGCATCGTCGGTGATCCAGTAGGCATCCTGCTCCATACCAAGCGGCCGCCACAACTTGATCTCGGCATACTCAGACAGTGACATACCGGTGGCACGAACCAGCAGCATGCCCAAGGCCTGGGTGTCAGTCGAATTGTAATAGTTATAGGTACCGGGCGGCCTTGCCCGCTCAAGGCTCGCCGTAAAGGCATCGAATGAACGACCTGTGGCCATCACAGCCCCGTAGCGCATAATGTCTGAATCCGGATCACTGTAATCCTCGTTCCAGCGAGCACCCGAGGACATCTGCAGTACATCTTTAATTCGTACCCCATCGTATGCTGATCCGATTAATTCAGGCACATAGTCGGTAATAGGAGCTTCAACGCCTGCTATCAGGCCCTCGTTAATGGCGATACCTATGAGGGAGGAGACAAAACTTTTTCCCACCGACATAGACATCCAATGCACATCGGGACCCCCGGTGAGCCAGTAATTTTCATAGCGAATCTCACCCGCCTTGATCACCAGCAAAGCCACCGTACGAGTGTCGTCGAGAAACTGCCGAAAATCTCGCTTCTCCCCTGCAAAATCGTATGTTTGCGGTAGCGAGATGGACGCACCCACCGGAAAGTGAAACGGCTCTTCACTGGCCTTGATCGTATGAGTTGGAAACACGGCCTTGAGTCGATTGAATTGTTCATAAAACTCGGCACCGGTGAACAGTGCACCCACAAAGGCTTCACGCTCGGTCAGTTCACTCGACTCGTACCCGTCACTTGGCCCTAACTCGAGCTCAGGCTGCCCAAGGAAGAAGAACACAGAGATGCCAACAATCACCATTCCAATGAAATATTTAACCACTTTAACCTCGAATATCTGGGGGGGTTCAGAGTAGCATGCTGAGATCAACTCTGATCCTACTCGAACCCGTCATAGACGCTTCTGTTTTCTTATACCAGCCAATCTTTGCACCAACCAATCTTTGCAATAACCAATCTTTGCAATAACCAATCTTTTGGTGCACTACTCACAGCTTCGATCTTGCTATTGACAGACTCCCTTGAGCACTCTGACAACATTTTAGAGACAATCAGAAAGTCTTTTGAGCTATTTTTGGCGCATGATTCCAATTATAATCATGCCAGCCTCAGTCCTGCCATCACCTTGAACTCCGGCACCAGCATTCTATTTGCCGGCCACTCTATTTGTTAATTACCAAGCGTCAAACCGACATTTTCAGCCACACCAATATAGAGCGCTCTTTTCATGATCGAATTCACCCTCAACGGTCAAACGGTGAGAACTGACGATGACCCAAGCACACCTCTGCTTTGGGTTGTCAGAGACACCTTCAAACTGAAGGGTTCCAAGTTTGGTTGTGGTGCAGGCTTATGTGGCGCTTGCACCATGCATATTGACAATGCGGCCATGCGAACCTGTCTAATGCCCATTAGCGCCGTCGCCGGTCGCCAGGTGACCACCATCGAAGGGCTCGGCACTCTTGATAACATGCACCCATTACAAACTGCGTGGGTTGAAGCCAGCGTGCCCCAGTGTGGCTACTGTCAGTCTGGCCAAATTATGGCAGCGGCGGCATTACTGAAGAACAATCCAAGCCCTACAGAAGCCGATGTCGATGCTGCCATGTCGGGCAACATTTGCCGCTGTGGATGCTACGGGCGGATCAAGGGCACCATTCTCAACGTGGCGCAGCAAAGCCTTGCTCACAATGCGGCACAGGAGCAAAAGGCATGAGCACTTTGAATATGTCTCGCAGGCAGTTTCTGAAAACCACAGGTATTCTTGGTGGCGGATTGGTCATTGGCTTTTCAATGACGGGATGCTCCTCTAACGAACTACCGATTAGGCTGGCGCCACAAGGCTTTGTGCCCAATGCTTTTCTGCAAATCACGCCTGACAATGGCATTCGTTTCTATTGTCCTCGTGACGAGATGGGTCAGGGTGTGACGACTGGCTTGGGAACACTGATCGGCGAAGAGCTGGATGTACACCCAAAGAACATGGAGATTTTGTTCGCTGGCGTTCACAGTGACTATAAGAATCCTGATTTTGGCGTTCAGGGGACCGGCGGCAGCAGCTCGCTCAAGGCGCACTATCTGCAACTGCGCCAGGTTGGCGCAAACACGCGTGGCCTGTTAGTCGCGGCAGCCGCACAGGATTTGGGTGTTGCGGCAGGCGCCATCTCCACACACGACGGCCACATTGTCGTGGCGGGTAAGCGATATCCTTACGGCCAGTTTGTGCAAACTGCGGCGACTCTCGAGGCACCGACTGAAGCACCCTTGAAGTCCAACGCAGAATTTCGCTATATCGGTCAAGCGTTCGCGCGGGTTGATGCCGCTGCCAAGTCAACGGGCACCGCCGAATTTGGTATCGACATCGATATTCCTAACATGCACCATGCTGTCGTCCGGCGCTCGCCCGTGGCTGGCGCCAAACTCAAGTCAGTCGATAAGACAGCCGCACTTAGCATGCCGGGCGTCACCGACGTCATTGAAATTTCCAGTGGCGTCGCAGTCGTCGCCGAAAAATACTGGCAGGCAAAGACCGCAGCAGCAAAACTCGCGCCTGTGTGGGCAGAGGTCGCCTTAAGTCAAGTCAACAGCAGCGATATACGCGCTGATTATCACCAAGCGATGCAGCAAGACGAAGGCGTCGTGGATACGGACGAGGGCGATATTGAGGCCGGCCTTGCGACAGCAGACCACATAGTTGAAGCCGAATACTGGGCACCCTTTCTTGCTCACGCCCCCCTGGAACCCATGAACGCCGTCGTTCGAATCGAGAACGGTGAGGCGGATGTTTGGTCTGGCACCCAAGGCATTGTTGCCGCACAGGGACTTGTGTCGCGCTTTTCTGGCATTCCGCTGGAGAAGGTTCGCGCGCACAACACCTACCTGGACGGTGCCTTTGGACGCCGAGGCACCTTGACTCATGTCATCGAGGCCACGGAAGTGGCGGTTGCCAGCAACAAGCCTATTCATCTGCTCTGGTCACGGGAAGACGACATTCAAAACGGCGTTTACCGTCCTGCGTCCCTGATGAAAATCAAAGCCGGCGTTAAAAACGATGGCAGCATTACCGCGTGGCAGGCAAAACGCGTGGGCGGCAATATCACACCAAAGACCCTGCAGAATATGATGCCGGCTCTGTTTCCAGGACTTAATGATGGGACCATCGACTTCATGGTGGGTTTGTCACGGGATGTTTTTGCCGGTTGGATGGTAGATCACGCCAGTGTCGAGGGGTTATACGAAGACTATGACACCGACAATAAAACAGTGAATCATGTCACGGTAGAACACGATATACCGCTGACGTTTTGGCGTTCAGTAGGGCATTCCTATACCTCTTTCGCCAAAGAAGGCATCACCGATGAGTTAGCTGAAAAAGCCGGCATGGATCCCGTCGCTTTTCGACTCAGAAACACTCAAGGCAATCCTCGACTTAATAATGTGATCCGCGTCGCGCAGCAGCACATGCTGGCGATGCAACCTGCGGAAGGTCGGTTTCTCGGTTTTGCCGCCCACCACTCCTTCGCCACCGACGTGGCCGAGATTGCCGAAGTATCCGTGGTCGACAAAACCATCCGAGTACACAAGGTGACCTGCATCGTTGACTGCGGTATTGCGGTCAATCCAGATATCGTTCGCGCGCAGATGGAGGGTTCAGTGATGTTTGGGCTGACAGCGGCGCTTTATGGTGATTTGGAGTTGGCGCAAGGGGCCTTTCAACAGAGCAACTTTCATGACTACCCCATCCTCAAAATGCATGAAGCACCGCAGGTTGAGGTTATTATCATCGATAGCGGAACTGCGCCCACCGGCGTCGGCGAACCCGGCCTGCCGCCTATCGCACCTGCCGTAGCCAGCGCCGTCTACCAAGCCACAGGCCAAAGGCTGCGATCCCTACCCTTGAAAATAGCCTGAAACTCCGTTTTGGGGTCGGAGTACATTTACTCCGACCCCAAGATTCTACTTTAGCTGGCTAGGGCCTGATTGATGTCGCTGAGGATGTCGTCAATGTGTTCGATGCCAATGCTCAAACGGATCATTCCCGGGGTTACGCCAGCGCGCGCTTGCTCCTCAGCACTCATCTGGCGATGTGTCGTTGATGCAGGATGGCACGCCAGTGATTTGGCATCACCAATATTCACCAGGCGCTTAATCAGGTTAAGCTTGTCATAGAACTTAACCGCAGATTCATACCCGCCCTT
>Ga0181600_10000543_pt1 | contig 28976 bp, 9 predicted proteins | sample 041ome_2_FD_132982 | JGI IMG/M metagenome (GOLD analysis project Ga0181600, IMG submission 132982) | Coastal salt marsh microbial communities from the Groves Creek Marsh, Skidaway Island, Georgia - 041406US metaG (megahit assembly) | ecosystem: Environmental > Aquatic > Marine > Intertidal zone... | reverse complement strand
TATCTCGCGACGACGACGACGACGACGACGAGTTTGAGGAAGACGACGACATAGAGGCTCTCACGAGGGCGTCTCCTCGTTGATTATTCGTTATTCATTCATCGATCGAAGAATCAAACGTGTACCGGTATTCTTTAAAATTTTTGTTGTAAAACATCGCCTCTTCTTCTTAGCCACAACCGTTCGCTCTGTCCGTCACAACCATGCGTGCGCGCATCTCCCCGCGCCCCGCGCTCCGCGCCGATTCGCTCTCGTCTTATCGTTCGAACGCCCCGTCGCGGTGCACCGTCGAACGCGTCGTCTCGGTTCGCCGTCGTCGACGCGCAAAGATGACACCGCGCGCCGGGCAAACTGTTGATGGATACCCAGAAGAGATGACGCACGCCGCGAGAGCCGTCCAACTCGCGGGATCTCTGTGCCGAAAGGTGCAGTTTGCATTGCAACGCGGTGAGCAGGTGAGCAAGAGCGATGATTCGCCGGTGACGGTGGCAGATTTCGCGGCGCAGGCGGTGATCTCGTACGCGCTGGCGCGCGAGTGTCCGAGCGTCGGGCTCGTCGCCGAAGAGGACGCGGGGGAGATGCGAACGGCGGATGGAGCGGGATTGCGCGCGCGAGTGACGGCGATGGTGAATGATGCGTTGTCGGGCGTCGTCGATTCGCCTCTGACCGAAGAAGAGGTGATGGATGCGATCGATCGAGGGGCTACGGTTGGAGGAAAGACGGGTTCGTTTTGGATTTTGGATCCCATCGACGGTACGAAAGGGTTCATAAATGGTCGTCAATACGCCATCGCGCTGGCGTTGATGGAAGAAGGAGAGGTGACTGGTGGTGTACTCGGGTGTCCAAACATGCCGAGCGATAAAATTCCGAGGGGTGCGACGGAGATTCCGACGGCGTCTCCGGGATGTATGTTCGTCGCGTATAAAGGATGCGGAACTACGGTGAGCGCTTTGGATGCAGAAGAGCCGCTCAAGGAAGGAGTGAAGATCACCACGGCTAAGGTGACTGATTCGCGCGAGGCTACGTACATGGAGTCGTGGGGAGACTCCATCGTCGCTGATCACGGGTTTACGAGTTCGCTGAGCGCGAATATGGGAATGACGTCTCCGCCGGTGAGAATAGACAGCATGGCGAAATACGGAGCTCTCGCTCGCGGGGACACGAACATGTACCTTCGATTTCCACCCGCGACGTACAGAGAGAAAGTTTGGGATCATGCCGCGGGGGCCATCGTCGTACAAGAGGCGGGAGGTGTCATCACCGACGGTGTCGGTAAGCCACTCAATTTCTCTAACGGCCGCTTCTTAGACATTGAGATTGGCATCATCGCAACTTCCACCCCCGAGCTGCACGCGACGCTGATGGAGACGATATCCAAGGTTCGTGCGACGTAGTAAGTACATCTAGCTAATTGTTTAATCACATTACATAGTCTTCTTAGCGTTGCGCACTTTTTGAAGGCGATACCGTAGCATCTCAATAATCTGCGCCTTGCTTTGAGTCGGTTGTCCTACGTACACATACTTGTCTGCTAACCAGTCTAGCTTACCCAACATGACGGCTAGACCGACATCCAAGAACCCAACGCTGTCAAAAATCAATCCGTCATTCTTCGCAAAGTCCTCGAGCGTTTCGATGAATTTCTCTGGTAGTTCAGACCAGTGCACCTTTGAGTTTACGTGGTGCACCGTGTGGTATCCGTCGTTGAAAGTCACCTGATTGTCCGGATGGTTGATAGCGCAGTACGACATTCGATATTCGCAGTGAGGACTATCGGGATCGACGAACATGTGCTGCGACCAGCTTCTAAACGTGAGCGTAAAGGAACTCACAATGTGTGGCGCGACAAAAATCCAAAACGCCGCTACGCTATTCACACTGGCAACGCGCGCATACGCAGCGTACGTCGCCCAAAATCCTATCACACACTGCATTGCAAGCCCATATCGCTTCTTTTCAATCGCGTACGTCGGCAACTCAACGAAAGACCCGGCGGTGAACCGCGCCCAGTACGCCACGAAACTCAACCAACTGTCGCGTTGATACCCCGCCGTTGAGCTCAAATCCTTTCCTCGACGTTTGTTCTCTGGGTGCTGCGTGACTGCGTGATAGAGCGTGTACACTCCGCTCGGGATGCCAAAGAGAGGCGCTAAGACTAACGGGGCAACCGCATTCAGCGCTCTCCCTATAAAAACCTGCCGTCTAAAGACGGGCGAGTGCGTCGAGTAGTGCAACGCCAGCACAAATCGACGAAGATACAACCCGTACACCGTCACGAGATACCCCGCCCCGAGCAAATGCGACGGCTGCACCGCGATGAGCGCGAGCGCCATGGCCGGTACTGTGCTCACGATGTTGATTAGAAGGTACACGAGCGGGAAATCTCTCGAGTCTCTCACGATGCTTCGAAGCTGACGCACCAGTGCTGACGTGGGTGGGACGATAAACTCGCGCCGTAACGCGTGTAAATCCTCACACGTGACATCGCGGATGCCGCAGGTACCCACGCGCGCCACCATGCGCGCCTGCGCCGCCATGGTCGTTCGCGCGCGGTCGTTCGCGGCGCGGCGAATGGTGAGGGAGTGGTTCGCATTTGCCCTCTCTTCAAACGGTTGACAGAACAGCGCTCGGGCGCGCGACGAAGGAGGAGAGTTGATACAGCTTGATACAACGCTCGCTGTGTTACTTAATACAAACTTTAAAAACGTGATGATACACACGTAGTGGTGGTAGGGCTGCATAATAGTGCGCGCTCTATCCCACGGTCTCCTCGATCGAGTCGGATAATCCGCCCTTGCCGATGGCGGCGACTGTCTTTGTCTTGCGCGGAGCCGAATACCAGCCGGGCGCGTTGGGAGACATAAATTCGGCACCTCCGCCCGTTTTGGGGCGGAACGGCGCCGGAGTATCGTTAAGCCACTTATCTCTACCACCGACGTCGCGCCAGAATTGGTTTTGAGTCTGGCTGACGTCCCACATGAGGCCGAGATGCTTGGGGAGCGGGGCGAGAGTCGACGCGGCGATGGCGCCAGAGGCAGCCACGGCAGGGACACCGACACCGGGGAACACAGAGTCACCGCATCGCAATAGCTTTGGAATTGGCGAGAGCACACCAGGTTGAGGCACCTCTGGAAGCGGTAAAAAGCCAAAGAGGTTCCCACCGGCAGGCAACGCCGGGCCGTAAGTACCGCGATGGCGTCTCAAGAAGCGCTGATGCGTCTGCGGCGAAGCGTAAACTTCAACTTCGACGCGGTTGCGAATGTCTGGAATGATTCTCTCAATCGCATCCCACAAGATTTCAGCGCGTTCGCGCTTGAAATCCTTGTATTCCTTGCTACCTCTGTCTTTACCTTCCCAAATATCATACGGTTCGCTCCCCGCGGTGTAGACGTGGATGATGTGTTTACCTTCCGGCGCCACTTCTGGATCGAGAACGGTCGGAATAAAAATGGTAATCACGTTTTGCGGGTCACCAAGTGGTCTGTTCCAGTCGAGCACGCACAGGTGAGACGGATCAAGATCTGGAAGGCCAGTGGCATCGATTCCCAGGAACAAGTGCATGATGCTCCCGAGCGCCGGAATCTCAGACATCTCCTCCTTCCATTCAACGGCTCGGTCGAGTCCTTGGGCGGTGAGTTCATCGGCATCTGGAAGCATCGGTACCGTGTCCCAAATCGTTGCGTTTGACACGACTGCGTGATTCGCCTTGATGACTTTGCCATTGCGAAGACGAACGCCCTTTGCCTCGCCGTCTTCGACGATGATTTCCTCCACGTGCGACTTAAGCTGCAACTCTCCACCAAACTTCTCGAGGCAGTATTGAAGCTTGTTCACGACCGCCTGAGTACCGCCCTCGGGCGCGCATAACGACGCACCCGGTCGATGGAAACCCGGGATGCTATAAATCATCGTCGCTCCCATCGTCCCCTCAGCCGGGAACCCACTGAAAAACGCGAGCATGTCGATCCACTGCTTGAGGAACGGCTCGGTGACGTATTGCCTCGATAATTTATGGAAAGAGTCCAAAATATACGGAATATCCAACATCACGTTTGGATGAGTGAGATAAAACGGAATGGCGATGACAGTGCTCACGAGAAGCCCGGCGTCCTGACGAAGCGCCGTGAGCGGACACGCGTCCAACGCGTCGTACAACGGTTCCAATCTTCCCTTGAGCGCCTTCCACTCTTTGATGGCGAGCTCCGGGTCCGTCGCCTTTTCCCGCAACAAATCACAAAATCCACCCGGCGCGTCGTCATCTCCAGTCTGAAACCTCCAGTGCCCTTCCGGCGTCCACATCGATATCCCGTCGTACGTCTTCACCGGCACCGTTTCCCCCAGCGCGTCGAAAACCATCCGCAACGGATTCCCCGTCGGCCGATCTAACCCCTCCCAAATCGACGGCCCGACTTCAAACTTATACAACGACCCATCCGGCGCCCGATGATCAAACATGTGACAGCACCCACCGGCGAGATAGTGACTCTCGTACACCTTGACGTCGTATCCGTACTTGGCCAACAGCGCCCCGCACGAGAGCCCACCGATACCGCTTCCAATCACCACCACGTCGTGCGTCTCGTCCGGATTCTCCAGAGAAGACGAGCTCTCCGACACCATCGCGCGCATATGTCCGTTCTCCATCGCGCCGAGTCGACGACGACGACCACGACGACCACGACCAAGACCGCGTTCACCGAAGAGCTGTCGAACCGCATCGGCTCGTCCGTCCGCACCGCGTTCCCGCGTTCCACCCGTCGTCGTCTTCACGCCGCGTCCGACCCCGACCGAGGACGTCGACATCGCGGACGTCGTCATCATCATCATCGTCGTCGCGCGCGCGGGCACCGGGCTCCGTCCGCGCCCGACCGTCGCGCTCTCCCGTCCCGGCGCGTACCGCGAACGACGTCGTATCCATCCACCTCAGCTCAACTCGGGTCGGGTGGATGACGCTCGGGTCGGCTCGGATGACACGATCGCGAGTGCATTTCACGAGTCACGACCTGTGGATCGGTGATACGCACACACGCACGCGCACACCGCGCTGTGAAAAAGTCGATCGGGATTTTTTGTCGCGCGCGCGCGTGTCTCGGTTGACTCGGCGAGTCGTGACCCGTCGTCGTCGTCGTCCGAGGGTGATGTGCGGGTGATGCGTGGGTGGCTAACAGTGTAAATTTAATTAATGTATCGATACCTACCCGGTAGATTGATTGATTCGCGCGCATGAATGATGCGATGGACGCCAAAGGCGCGGGCGACGACGCGGAAGAGCGCTCGACAGTGCGAGACGCGCGACGAACGGGCGACGCGCGCGTGAGAGAGCGTGCGTGCGTGAGAGAGAGAGAGCGTGCGTGCGGATTCGACGGATTCGACGGATCGATACGCCGGTGCGGTGCGGTGCGGTGCGGTGCGGTGAACGACGTCGCGCGCGATGCCGGCGGCTGCTGGAAAAAGTGCTCCTCCCGCTGCGAAACCGACGACGGCGCGAGAGGCGCTGGCGAGCGTCGGGGCGAAACGAGTGAAGATTGAGTGGCGAGGGGAGAGGATCATCGATGCCGGGGAGGAAGGGTACGACTCGGACGACGATGCCGGGGCGTACGACGGACCGTTCGTGGTGAGGAATAGAGCGGCGGCGAACGGGGAGGTGGAACCCGGAACGGCGTTTGAGGCGTGGCGGCCGAGACCGGGGTTGGACCGGGAGGAGATCGGGGAACGGTACGAGGATTTGGTGCGTCGTGATTTGGACGATCCGTTTCGGGCGAATAACATCATCTTGCGAGGGAAAGGGGATGGGGTTGACTACGTCGGGAAGAATTACACGCACTCGTTGAGCGGCGTCGGCCGAACGTACGAGAGAGAGTACGGCGATCGATCGAGACAGATGATAGGGAGGCTGCGCAAGTCGAGTGGGAAAGATGGCGAATACGTCATGGAGCTCATCCCTATTGCGGGGGGTAAGGTGATTGATCTCGAGGCGCGGTTGCACAAGTACAACTACACGGAGCACAAGAAGAGCGAGTACGCCGACTTGAACGATCCGGCGGTCCGTGCGGCGATCAACGCCAAGCAGCTCGAGGCTTTCGCTTCAGATAAGCGTAAGAGGCAAGTGAATAGAATTAACGCCGCTCGAAAGATGGACCAAGACTCCATCGCATCGCCGCAGATGATGGAGACGCACATCGCGGACGGCGCCGCCAACCTCAAGAGCAGAAACGACCTCATCATCGAGGCTGGCAAGACGAGAAACATTCCGCCGCACGAAGGCGAAGCCACCGAGGCGAGTGACGCCTACCCGGTGACCTCCACGCCGTGCTATCAGCTCTTTGCGAAGCTCCACTGGAAGGAGCTCTTGGACGCCGCAAAGAAGGACAAATTGCAAACAGATGGCAAGTATGAATCGTTGACGGTGTCGTTGGCTGAGACGCTCAAGGGAGGCGCTTCGGCTGTTCTCAACGAACGCGCAAAACTCATCGCTTTCGGTGATGCTTTGTGCAAGCTACTCCCGCGCGATCGCGTCAAGGAGGCGAGATCCACGCTCGCGGATGACGGAGAGACGCAAGTCAAGCCGACGCATCCGTTCATGTACACTAGCGCCGACAACGTCGACCCGGATCTTCAGCGAGCCATCATCGAGGAGTACATGGAGGAGGACGCCACCGGAGATTACCGCCAGTTTGTCATGCCTAAGCACAAGAGGGATCTCATCAGATTGCAGGTGATTCTCATCGCGCTTCGAGTGAATGAGTGGAAGATCCAACTCGGGGAACTGCAGGAACAGCTGCGCATCGACATGAAAGAGTTGACAAACTACACGAGACAGCTCGGATGTAAGTCTGTCTCCAGTGGTAAGAATCCGACGGTGAAGCTCGATCTCATGGGTAAGCCGCTCGCGGCGTACTTGCCAGAAATTCGCGCGCGCGCAAAGCGCGCCAAACCAAGAGAGTAGGAACTTTTGTAAATAGCTGAGTCATATTGATCTATCACAAGGTCGCGAGAACAACGCATCTAATTTTCTTCTTCGTCTCTTCATCGCATGCTCATCACTTTTTTCCTCCTTCCCTCCAAAGTGCAACCCGAAGCGCCTCCTTCGTCGTCCTCGCAGTCCAACGTGCTCCACCTCTCGTCGATCCTCGAGCAATCGAACCGCGGTTTACCCAAAGACTCGTTCACCTCATTGTGCGCCGCACACATCCATCGCTGCAAACCCAACCCCGAAGAGCAATCCGGCGGATTATTCCTCACAATCTCGGCGAAATGTTGCGCGCACTCGCCGCACGGGTACATGCGCGTGAGAATCATAATCAACTCTCTCGCGTCCCTCTCCTGCCTCTTGGTCGGTTCATCCGGAAACTGCGCCGCGAACGTGTGTAAAAACGTCCACGTCGCCCGTCCTAAGTCCTCCTTGCTCGTCTTCGCCCCAGAGTTCGCATTCGCATCGCCACCGCTCGGCAACGTCGTCTCCGTCGCTCCAGTCCCATCCGCGCCCAACCGTCGTCGGTTCGTCAGCGCCCTCGCGTTCGAGCGAAACCCTCCTCGCCGCTGGTTCGGCGCGATCGCCGTGGCGTCGCGCGCGCTCCCGCTCGTCTCCCCCGCGGCGCTTCGCGCGTCTGACATTTTCCTTCTCCCGCGTCGGGTGCGCGCGAGTTCGAAATCGAAACGTCGAGTCGTCGTCTGTCGTCTGTCGCGTCGAGTCTTCAAAACTTGGCACTCACGGCTGACGCCGATGCCGATGCCGATGCCGACGCTGGAGCCGTGAACCACCGATGGAGCGCGGGTCGGATCTCGCGGCGCTCCTCGCGCGTTTGCTCTCCGACGCGTCGAGCGATGCGCTGGCGTCGCACGCCGCCGGGACGGCGACGGAGATACGGGTGCGTCGACGGAACGCGGCGCGTAACGACCTGTTGATTTTGATTTTGATTTGGATTTCGTTTCCGTGGCGACTGACGAACGACGGGACGCGACGAACGCGGCGTGTGATAGGAATCGTGCGAGACGATGACGAAAGATGAACTCTGCGCGCGAGGGAGGGTTGTGTTTAACCGCGAAAAGGGGTTGTTGGCGTACGTGCGAACCACGGATGGGAGACGCGGACGAGAGTACGCGGGCGGACGGACCAAGGCTTTGGAGTGCGCGGCGGAGTGCGTGACGCGGATGGGAGACGCGTTCGTGGATAGCGTCGGTGCGAATAGCGTGTTGGATTGTTTCGAGACGGCGTCGGCTACTTTTAGAAGAGATGGATCAAACTCGGTCAAGGCTTCGGCGCTGCGGTTGATGATGGCTGCGACGACGTACGGAACGAGAGAGTTGGAATCGGATAAACTCAGAGCGCACGCGAAGATGCTTCGGAGGGACTACGAGCGCGCGACGGGGAGCACGAAAACGGTGCGGGGATTGATACTTCGTTTGCTCGGTGCGATACACGTCGGATTGCACTCGAGAGGTTTGGCGCTCGCGGATGACGAAGCGATATCAGACGTTCCGACGGTTACGTGGCTGTTGATTTCTGCGTGCAGAATTTTAGATGCAGCTTTAGACGAAGAGGACGACGTTCGAAAAGAGGCAGTCCTCATGTCGAGCGCTATAGACGCAATTTCATCTGCGCTGCGGGTATACGCGAAAGAAGACCGAGCTATTCACGCTCGAGTGGTGCGCATTCTGGGCCACGTTCTTTCGATACCTCTCGCCCGTCTGAGGATAGACGTTGTGAAAGCGGCGTTGAGCTTACTTTCTGCGCACGCAAAGACTCTCAGACACGAGCTTGTTACAATCGCAGCGATGATGTTCGAAAAAGTACTGAACATGCGCGGCGAAAAAAACAAGGATGTGTCTCGATGCGCTTGTGAAGCGTTCGATAGCTTGCTCCCAGCCTTGGCTGACGCGTTCGGTAACGATGCGTTCTCAAAAGATGAGGTTCGCGCACATTCACTCGAGTTGATTCTGAAGGATGTGATCAGTACATTAGACGACGTGGAATCTCCGCAAAGAACGAAAACAGCATGCATTCGAGCTCTGGGAAAATTCACTCAACCGGCGTTGCAGTTGCTTCCTGACAAAGAAGCAATCGTGAGCTCATACATGGGAAGACTCAGCAGACTGACACTATACATCAAATTTAAAGACGGCGCAAATGAATTCATGGCTCGTTTTGAAAGTATTGAAAGGCAAGTGGGCTTGATATCCGCCTACAGTGATTTGCTGCGTCTGCCGAAAGTGTTCATTGACAGTACGCTCATGGAGACCTTGGCCACCTTGGTCGAATGGACTTGGGAACAGTACGCATTTGAAGCTCTGAAAAGAAAATCGTTCATTGAAGATGCTATCATGGGACTTTTCGTAGCCTTATCATCGCATGGCTGCGCACTGAAAACGTTTTTAGATCGCGTTGGAAGCAGTTTATTAGCTTTGACTCTACGCGTTTCGCCACCAGATCCAATCGACGCGGTGCTGCACGCTGCTCCGCCTGTACCAATGTGGCCGCGTTACGTCGTAATCTGGACTCATCTAAATGGTGGATCCGTCGACAAGTCGAAATATTATTCGTATAGCGAAGTTGATGTGAATAACGTTGCGGGAGAATTTTACAGTTGCTTCATCACTCAGCTCTTGAATTTGTGCAAGACTTTGAATCTCAACGTTCACACGTCAGTGGATGACAAAGAGGAGAAGATGCATGATGACGTCGCCGCAGCGGTGAGTTTAGGCGATGAAGCGAGTGCAGAGAATCTGGGTGACATGCAAACATTTCTACAACTCATTGAATGGGCGCAGAAAGTGATAGATGAATCTCCAGCGGAAGGATTGATTCCGTGGGTTAATCCCATGTGTAGCGAATTGATGGATGCAACGAACACAAACAGTTCGATTTCAGGATTTTATAAATTGATTGGAACAGTCCTTCGCGTAGCCGATCGAGCTTCTTACTTTACACAACGTGGAGCTGCCGAAAAGGAGCAAGTGATCCTTTTATTCCGATCGTTCTTGACAGAGGTACTGCAAGACACGCGCAGATTTTCTGGAGAATTGCTCGCGGCAATACTGCGTTTGTTACTTTCCATGCCAAGTGTCATCTTGTCGGTCGTAGAGCTCGTCTCTCCATTGAAAAGAGCTTTGGAGGTTGGTTTGCAACATCCTCCTACTGCAGAAGTGGCTCTGGACACGCTCGAAGGCTGGCTCGAAGAAGAACACCTCGACGAACTTTCTCCATATTTCCCCTCGATCGCACATCATTTGAATGTATATCTAGAGAGTATTGACGCTACGAAGCCAATATTCTCCACTAACGAGATCTCATCGGATGCCGAACAAAATACAGCAGCGTTGTGGCGCAATCGGAAACGAAAGAGAGATGGTGCGCAAGAGGAATCATTCTTCACAGATGGTACATACACGCGAATAGTCAAAATATTAGGTATGATGGGCGGCGCGGTGCATGGTTTAGTTCCGGAGAAGAGCGCTTTGTCCGAGGAACACGCAAACACACCGTGGTCATTTGAGTCAAAAATCTCTGTCCCATTCGGTCTAGTGCGTTCATCTTCAAAATTGTGGCTGGATAAACTCTTGCCTCGCTTGTCTCATTTGGCGCTGCATTCTCGCGATCGTGTGTTGAAGATTAGTGCATGTGAGGGAATATATGGTATCACTGTATTCCTCATCGGCAAAAGTGCTCAAGGACCTGCATCAAACGCCGGTGATTTTACCAGAACGGAGTCCAAGTACCGTTCTGTATTCGAAAGGTTGTTCCCAATCATTCTTGAGTTGGCTGTAGATGTTGAACCCGTCGCTCAGCAACTGTTCCATTCTCTATCTTTTCAGATGACTCGGTGGTATGCGAAGAGTCAAGCGCGCGAGTTGGATACGACTCTCTGTTTATTTGATGCAATGATATCTGGATTGGCAAACACGTCGAAAGCGGGTGCGATTCGTGACTTGTGCTCAAATCTCATCGTGGAACTTTTGGAATGGAGTTTGAAATACGTTCCCGACGGGCACTCTTTCGATCATTGTGTGAATCATAAATACATATTTCGTACACTTTATGGATTGATGAGTCATGCAAGAGTAGCCCATAGACTTGGAGCGATCGCCGCAGTTCGCAAGTGTCTAGGACACGTTGAGAAGAACCGTGAACTTGTGAAAGCCTACGCTCTCGAGATTTCTCAAGTGGTGTTTCGTAGCTTGGTGCGTTCAAGCGAACGTGAAATATCGGCACCCTCGTCAGGTCGAGGTTCTGACGTTCCCATGGCGATTCTCATAAGGGAGGTAATGGAAATCATTCATAAACACATGCAATCGCTCACTGATACGTCAACACTACCTGTCATCGAAGACTTGTGCATGACTCTACTACAGGCGAGCATGAGTATTGATGAGTTTGTCAGGCGTGAGGGGCAGCTTGCGTTCAACTCGATAGCCCCAGGTGCTATTTCGGACGTTGGTAAATGGATGATGCACCATACAACTTTTGTAGCTTGTCACATTGACTCGTCAGTTCCGAGCGCCGTTCATCCGCTCAGTGAAGTGGCGTTGAAGAAATTTGTCGCCGTCACGCAGTGGTCGCGCTGGATAGTCAACTCAGGACACGGAGGGTCGAAGTTGTTTGAGTCTTCGCGAAAGACACATTTCCAAGCCATGAGAGAATATTTACTACGCGTCGCAGCAGAGTCAGACAATTGCAACGTGAGCAGTGAGTTGGTGCAAGAGATCCTTCTCCTGATGGATAGCATCCTGAACGCAAATCTTAGCGACGGCGAAAAAGATGATTTGCTCACTGTGATTATCAATCAAGACGATGAATTGATGGTCGGTAAACTGGTTACGCTCGCTATTTTCGCGCCGCATCTCATGGGAGAAAGCGTTTCTGTACATGCCAGATCAAAATCGCTAATGTCATTTGGCGCAAAATTGTTGCGCTCGTTGTCAGACAAGAACGTCACATCATTCACGTCTCGAGTTTTTGAAACCACGAAAAACTGTCTGAAAGAGGCGATTTCAAAAGATTTTGATCTCGGTTTAGCAGATCTCGAGACCACCGAGGGATGTCTAGCGTCGAAGAAACTTGCCGAAGGGTATCGCGAACTGGCGAATGTGTCAATGTTGAAGAAGATACTGCCAAAAGAGGGCGATTTGTCCGCACAAAATTTGACGCATCGCATGGTTAATGCAGTCTACCGTCAAAGTCACCGTGCGAGTCCACCACAAGTCTTGGTTAGTAAAATGATGATACAGCTTTGTCTTCACCTCAATATGAAACCAGAGTCACTCCTAGACCTTCTTATAGATCAAAACTCTTTAGCGTACGAAGACAAGCACGGAGAGGAGTTCTATCGGAATCACAAAGACTGCATTCTACGCGCATGCAAATACCAGTTTGGAGATTACGCCGAACGATTGTTTGCGGTCGCCGGAAAAGATATGGAAACGTCTGGTGGAGTAATTGCAAGTGACCTAATCGCAGGTGTACTCGATCTGGTCATTTCAAAGGTGCCCAAAGGAGATGATCGTGGCGCGAAGATCCTACTCAATACGGCCAAGAAGAACTCAGATAGCTTACGCTTTCTCTTTGACGGCTCCGTATCACGATCATCCTCCGATGTCAAAGATGCTGCACACAAGAGGTTTTTAGGCCTAGTGAGTAAGATGGTCGCCCTTGATTCTGGACTCAGTCAGAAGAGTGAATTGTTCTCCGACGAAGATGATGCCATCTTTGCTGGTCTTATCATGTGTGTTAGAGGCGATCACATAGCACTGAGTTCGCATTTGGACGCCCTCACTTTGATTGCCGAAGTACTTAAAGGATGTGACATACCTCTGCATTTGAGAGAGCGACTGATAAAAACTCTGGAAAACTTGCTGAAAAATTTACCGACACAGGAGCGCTGCACGCCTGCTGAATTCAGCAAACGGTTTCCATCTACAATCAAAGCGTTCAGACAAGCGTTCAAAATATGTCAAGTGCCGTCGATTTTGGCTACAACTCTTCCGTTTTGCAACGTAGCAGATGTTCATTCCTTATTGCGCGATAAAGACTCGCGTATCGATTCAGCACTGACCCAGTGCATTTGGGATTTGACTGCAAACGCCATGAAGCCATTTGAAACAAGACTTCTCAGTGTGGAAACGGTGCTACCTGAAGTCTTGTCGCGATTGAGTCCGGAGGACATCGCTGCCTTTTACGCAAAGAACGCGAGTGCCATTCTGGCAGATTTTACGCGTGCACCCGATGAGGGAGAATTACTCGTTCGCATCAGAAATCTTCTGCTCACTCGCGAGTTGTACGCCCGATGTAGCAAGGACAGCGTTTCTGCAGTCACGTCTGCGATTCCAAAATTCAATGCTACGATATCCAAGACTGTCATGAGTGAACTTGCTGGTTTGGGTGTCGCGAAACATGCTCGATTGGGTGAAGAGAAGATTGCAGTGCACATCCTGCAGCTTGCGTTCTCCACTTTTGCCGCCCTCTTGGTGTGTACACAGACGGACGTAAAATTCTATGCGAGAATTTTCGACATGTCGCCAACTCACTGGAATAATCTGACGAATCGTCTGGAAAAACTTGATCCAGAATTCGATCGGTCCGCGTCATCGTCGCAAGATTTACAAACGAACACGAGTGATAAAGAGCGAAAGAATGTCTCTTTCACGTTGTCGTCTACTATAGCGGCATTGCATGCAACACTTGGTACATCAGACCAAGCCGCTGAGAAGCCGACGATATCGGCATCTGATGGAATCACCAGTGATGAAAAATCAACTAAGGCGCTTCCCCGTGACGGTTTGGAGGCATCGCCAGTGTGCGATTCACTCTTCAAAATTTTAAAGTTCACCATCGAGCATGGTCTGACAGGCGAGGTTCAGAGCGGCTCTCCACAGTTACACATACTGAATTCGGTGTGCATCTTGCTACAGTCTCCTGATCTATCGCCAAAAATCAAGTTGTTGATAGTAAAAGCGATACTTCGACTGAATCACGTCTTCTCTGCGACGGATGGTGACGTGCAAATGACATCTATCGCGACATCTCCGTCGCTTCTTGTGGCGCATCCAGAATTAATGGTTGCCACTTTGACTGCATTGACTGATATCACAAAGGCGAGCGACAGAGTCATCTCAACGCCGCTAAGAGAAGCGCTAGTGGTGGCTTTCAGTGCAGACCAGCTATGGACTTCTTCTTTCGAGGATGCAAAACCATGCCTACTTGAGCTTTTTGAAATGACTTTGAAAAATGCACCAAGTGACGGCGCAACCGTGATGATTGAAAACGTGAAGTTGATGTCGCAATTTTTCGTTCGATTGCGTGAAGGGATGGTTTACTCAGGCTCTAAATCGTCGCATATATTTCAAACCGTGTTTGATTGTATTCATGCATATTTGACGAGCCATGAGAAAGATGCAAAATATAAGCAGATGACGATGATACAGCTGCTCGGTACACTCTTACAGAACAAAGTGATTGCCATCTTGGACGACTCAGTGGCAGTCATTTCTACCGAAGGCGTCCCATTAGGGACACCAATTTCAGTGCCTCTGGTATCTGGTATCATGTCTTGTTTGATGCGTCCAAACGCCACGAGTGGTAGAAAGCTGAACTCGGCTGCGGCGTCGCTCCTTGGGAAAATCATGGCTACGGCAAGAGGGCATGCCGCCTTCTCGCCGAATGTCATATGTGAAAATTTGAAGGTTCTATTCAAAACTGGCACGTTTGACGTTTTCTTGGACGTTTTAGATAGGCTCACACATCACTGTCCAAAGTTTGTCCACGAGGCTGGCTTTGCCCCGCAGGTGCACTCACTCCTAGACAAGGTCCATGGTGAACCAAAGTACGTTGCTTTGACAATCCTTACAAAAGAACATAGCAGCGATATCGCAAAGTCAACTTGTGAACGCATGCTTCCTTTTGTTCCATTATTGATTAAACAGAAGGATGCACAGACAATGGAGCTCGTCTTTTCTGCATTGACTCGTGGCCTCGAGGCGAGCAAAAAGAGTAAGAAGAAAAGGGACGATGTGCAGCTTTGGAAAGCGGCATTACGCGAATCGGACAAGTGCGTCGACAGCGAAAGCGTTGTCAACGTGCGAGACGCGCATGCTCACATGTGCATCGCCGTAGGTGAAATTTATCCAGAACTCATGGATGAACCAAGTGTACGAAATCCACTGCTGCGTTGCCTAGCGGATCAAATCAGTCAACAGAACCGGGAAAATGCCATACGATTTTGGAATCGCCGCCTGGCTTCTGATAACTTGGCAAACCGATTTCACGGCATTTTGCATCTCGTGCCGAGTAAGTCCATGGAAGGCTTGTGGCTCCCCGCCGCTTGTCGCTTGCTGTATGCAGTACAGGATATGAACCCCGCGAATGGTGCCCCGTTGATTGAGAACGACCTCTCTGAGTGTACGTTTGCATCTGCCAATGTCAATACACGTCGTAAACGTGTGACGCGTACAATGCTCCCCTTGTTCTCAGCGGTACAAGGGGAGAACAACATTGATGAAGCAGGAGAACTCGAGTTACGTACATTGATTCTTAAGAAAACGCAGCATCTCGTCGACCCATTGATTGTAGCGAGGCAATCCGACCAAATGCCATCGTTGAGATTGTCCAAGGCTGGTGTCAAGCCTTACTCAGATGCAAACGCAACACAAGGTATCGGGCAAGCAATGAGTGCGCCGCTGAATCAGGAAAAGCTGGAAAAATTCATTAGGGATGAGCAGAAAGCGACGATAAAACTGACTCGGTTGTATCGTACTGGGGATCTTCCGGACGTGAAACTATCTCTAAGAGAACTCATGTCGCCGCTTCTACTGGTGGCAGAGGGTGATTCAACTTTCGCATGCGCCCTGCTAGTGGAACTTTCACGATCGGCACGTGAGGAATTCGATTTTCTTCAACGCGATGCAAAACGCTCAGAAGAATCAACGTCGGAAACTGCAAAAATCTTGGCTGAACCATTCAAACAATTTGCCAAGCAAATAGAAGGTCGAGACGGTTCGCTTGTTCGTTTCTTACTTGGTCTCTGCGAGGTGATCCCAGAGGCAAAAGTTCCAGCGGAACATGTCGTGCGATTGTCTCTATCGAGCAACAATCTTTCGAGTGGAATCGTTGCAATGGATGCGTTGATAAACTCCGGAGAGCAATCAACTGATGAGTGGTGCGCGCTTGCACGACTTTGTAAGTCGACTGGTCAAGATGATGCAGCACTCCTCGCTTTTGTGCATGCTTTTCCGTATCAGAACGATACTCTGACAGCCATTCGCCAAGAGATGTCTGGTAACCTGCAGAGTGCCTTTTCTAGTTACAAGGCGCTTTTATCTGACAAGACCGAACGATCCCAACAGGAGCAAGATTTCTGGAAGCGGGAATACTTTGCATGCGCCGAGAAACTCGGCGAGTGGGGCGCATTGGAAGAGGAACTCGCCAGCACGAGGACTGAGCCCGTGAACCTTGACATGTTGGATATTTTTGATTGCATCATCCCAGGCGAAGCTTCCGGAGGAGCTGCGTTATCTTCCGCGGTGCGCGTCGCCATTAGACAACCACTCGTTGATTGGAGCTCTTGGCTGGAGAATTTGATATCTCACGAGTCTTCGTCAAGCAAATTGTTGAAGAGCGTGCACCTTGAGTTGGCTCTACACACTATTTGTGAAGACAAAAGAGATGAAACCAAGCGTCTTCTCTCACACGTGTTTGATGAATTCATAGGGCAATGGGTTCAAACACATCCGTCTTCAATCGCAATACGACGAAAATTAATTCAAGTGCTGCAACCAGCAGTTGAAGTGGATGAAACTTTGAAAATTCTCACCGAGATGAAAAATGTGCAAGTTTCAAATCATGCGAGCGTCGCCGAAGTGGACAAGATGGTTGAGAGACTCAAGTATAAATGGTCGCGACGTTGGCCATCTGCCAGGTGTGATGCATCAGAGGTTTGGGAACGCGTCGTGACGTTCAGATCGAAGTTATTGAGTGTCATATCTGGCGAGATTCCCGAGTTACACACAGAGCGGATAAGAACGATGCGCACAAATTTGTATTTGAATGCGGCGGAAGGTCTCAGACAGGTTGGTCAAGTTTTACTCTCTCAGAAAATGTTACGGAGCTACATAGAAATGGTAGGTCAGTCGAACGACGCCGACTCTTGGAAACTTTACGAGGCTCTGTTCAAATTAAAACTTTCTAGTGGATCTGAGAATGCCGTTCGCAAGGCATTAGAAATGTGTCAAGCGCAACGCGAAGAGCAGAAATGGCGAGGAGACGACAATTTGAGCTGTATGATTCTCGAAGGTCGGATGAGCGAGCAGCTCGCGTACGCAAACCAAGCTGACAGTACGAATTATGGTATTCAAGCGGTCAACCGCTACATGGACGCTATACGAGAAGCAAACCTGAACAACGCCCCTGCGCACGAAATGGATGCCTCGCTACGCTTGGCTCATTTTTGTGATACGGCTCTAAAGCAGCTTAGAGGTGAAAACTCGATTAAAACTGTCTCAGTAGAATGCGCCGAATCCCTAAACAGCTGGTTCACAGCCGACCCAGAACAGGAGTCGAGTCTTACAGACGTCTTCATGCGCAGCGCCATTAAGGCGTTGGAAATTTCCGGGACGCAGAATTCTTCGTCTGCTCGTCAACTTTTGCCTCGTCTTCTGGTGTTGCTCAGAACGAGTGTATCAATCGCTGACGTACAAAAATACAGCCAAGCGATATTGAGAATCCCAACATGGCTCTTTTTGGATTGGATACCGCAAATTCTGTCCATGCTTTCAGACGAGGTCTCGCGTGGCGTCGTCGCGCCTCTCGTCCAAAAATTGGTCTCTAGGTATCCAGGCGCCGTGCGTCCGCATTTCAACCTCACCAAAGAAGATATGGACGACGCAGTGAGCCATCGCATGGAGCGCGCACTTCATTCTTCGATACACGAGGGATTCAACAGAGCGATCGAACTTCTAGATTCGCCACTGAATCGTCTAAAATGGTGGCGACAGCAAATAGAGCTACGCGAACGCCAAAGAGAAAGTCATCTCGTCGCAAAGCTCATCGCAGCCATGAAGTTGGATGTCGCAAACACGACAGACCCGTTGATCGGACCTTTGAATGCGAATTTCACAAATATTGCGTCGAACTTGCTCGACAAACATCTGGATTCGGCGGAAAATTCTACAAGCGTTGCAGAGATTATCAAGCGTGCCGAGAACGAAATCGTCATCGCGTGGGGGAGCGCTGGCGCAGAGTTCGAAAAGGCGACGAGACTCCGCATCGGTGATTTATCCACTTGGTTCACAAACTTTGATTCGTTATCTACAAATTACGTCACGTTAGAAATACCTGGGCAATACGACGCTCTCATGTCGCCGCCAGATGTTGATCGACACGTTTCGGTGGTTGGCTTCGCGCCCGAAGTTCAAATCTTTGATTCCAAACAACGTCCGAATAAAATAACGTTGCGCGGAAGCGACGGGCGTGAGTATCAATTCATAGCAAAAGGCGGTGAAGATCTTCGACAGGATGAGAGGATACAAAGGCTGTATAGAGCTATGAATGGACTACTGAATTCATCCGCTGAGTCGAGAGGAAGACGACTGCGTCTTCGAACTTTCCATGTGGCGCCGTTGTCAAATCGTTCAGGACTTCTCGAATTTGTTCCGAACACGTCGACCATTTTAAAATTGACTGCGCGTGGTCAAGGTGCAGATATATTCGCGCAGCATCAAACGTGGATCAAAGAACAAGCTCTAGGAGTACACAAGGGTAAGCGTTTGAGAGACGAACAAGTCGATAATATCGGCTACGTTGATTACCTCGAAGCAATGGGAAAAGCCTCAAAGGATGACTGCCAGGCCATCCTGAGTCGCCTTGGACAAAATGCCGCGCCGCGCGATGCGCTGCGTAATGTGCTTTCCTCTTGTTCAGGAAGTGCTGAATCATTCGTGATCATGCGACAACAATTTTCCGTCTCTCTCGCAGCTTCAAGCATATGCGGTTACGTTGCTGGGGTCGGCGACAGACACCTTGAGAACATCCTACTTGATACGTTGTCGGGAGAGTTGGTGCACATCGATTTTGGCTATGCGTTCGGAACCGCTGCTTCAGCGCTTCCTATTCCAGAATTAGTGCCGTTTAGAGCTACTCCAATCCTAATCAATACTTTGAAACCGTTGGATGCGAAAACGTGGCTTGAAACAGACATGACAAGGACTATGAAGGCTTTGCATGACGGCTCGACGTTGCTCAAAGGAGTGATGGACATTTTCCTGCGTGACCCACTCATCGATTGGGAACGAGAAGAGCTGTGCACTCGTAAGAAATCTTCATCATCACACTCCGAAGAAAGGATAGCCCGCGCCTGCGGCAAATTAGAATTGGCCAATCCAACGGCAATCTTACTCCAGGAGTGCTCGGCCAAACACAAATCCCGCCCGTATTGGAACAGCATGCGTGCTGTGTTGGGCGGCTCTGAGACGAACGATACGAAATGTAGAGACATAGAAGAACAAGTAGAAGCTTTACTAGAATTGGCAACAAACCCCGAGGTCTTGGCCGTCTCATGGAGCGGTTGGCGACCTTGGTTGTAATCAATAGCTCAAATCAAATAGCTCCTCTCTGAGACTGAAAAACAACATACCTCAAAGCGCGCCGCCCGCGAGATAGTCGCGACGTCTGGCTGGCGCATGAGTTTTTCGTTAGATCACATTGAGCGTCGTTTGAACGTTGGGACTGGGAGAGTTCGGGCGGGTTTCTTCGGCGCGTGTAGCGCGTCGCGTTCCGAGTTATTTGAGCTGTCGCACATCTTCATCACGTCACGATGGATGACCTTACGGCGCTTCACGAGTCCTTGAGAAGTGATAAGCTGCGGAAACGACGGGTACGTAAACGTTTGCGTCGTTCGAATCTCGCGTTCAGTCTGCTCACGCTCTTCCTTTCGCGCACGGCCGATAACTAACGCGGCGTTGTTTGAGTTGTTTTTTTGCGTCTTCAACAGGATGGTATTAAACAGTTGCTGCTGTATCTTCAATCCGCGGATTTTGTCAATCAGTTAGACGCTGGGACGAAATCGTTCGATTCAAAAGGGACGGGTGAAGTTAGGAACACATGGGCAGGATTGATTAGCTCTGTCATGACGTGCGTCTCTTTCGAGCTTGGTGAAAATCGCTCGTGTGACAAGAACGCATCGTCACTCTTGAGAAAGTGTATCACCGTCGCGGAAGGACGTCGAAGGCTCAGTGGAAATCCGACACCGTTTATCCGACGTGCTGGTAAAATATTCGCTCACGTACTCTCTGTACTCCAGCAAGAAGAATCTAGTTTCACCGTGGACTACGTACATGTGCTGCGTACAAACCTCCTCGTCGTTCCAGAGTATTGCGCGAGAGCGAAGCAAAGCGTCTTCGAAGATTTGATGAAGTTTTTTGCAACTCAGTTGACGCGTTCGCGCACTGAGACCTTGAGCGGCGAGCAAAAAGAGGAGAAGTATCGGAGTGCGGCGGCTTTCTGCTTGTTGATTCAAAACTGTCCATTTGATTTGTCTTCAAATGCTGTGAGTGGGCTCTTGGACGTTTTTAGCAATATTTTTCGGGGCATGCAGGAAGACGGGCGCACGTCTACTATGATCATGTCGGCCATGAACAATTTTATTATCCGGGTGGGTCTAGATATCAGTTCGCGTATGACTGAGCTTTATGAAAGCGTCGAACCATACTTGCTTTGGGCACTCAAAGGCAATGCTCGAGATTCAAAGTTACACGAAGAGCTGATTAAATACTGCTTGTTGCAAATTAGTGCGAATGCTGTGAATAAAGCCCAATTTGAAGTGCTTGCTGACGTGCTGGAGCGCAGGATCAGCGAGATGGGCTCCGATAGATTTATCAGTGGCGGTGCGTCAGAGCGATTGGAAGTTAAATTACCTCAAAGATTCCTCTTTGAGTTGTACGGTGATGTGGTCAGCAAGTTGCGCACTGGTATGGAAGATGATATTAGTAATGACGAGCACTTGGCAAAACGTGCACGCGGCGAGGAATCTCGATGTTCACGTATAGTGTCAAAGTTTCTCTCTGGCGGCGGCTGTTGGGGGGCAGCGTTGTGTATATTTTTGAAGAATCACGGCGCCGCCATACCAACGTCTGATTTCAACGAATACGTGAGTCTAATCAATAAAAGTCTATCAGACTCGTTTTCTCAAGGAAGTGTGGCGGATATCAAGACGCAGGCCCATGTGTTATGGTTGATAAGAGCGCTGCAAGAAATTGGGCATCGGGTGCAGGGAGGCGCTCCCATCTGGGGAGAGGTCCTGAACTGTTTGCTCTACTGGTTACCAGCGCATGTTTCAGACTTGCGGATCGTAGATGAGTGCCTCTTGCTATGTTCGGTGTTAATAAGTCGGCGACTAGTTCCGGCCTCGTCTCTGGGCCAACCATTTTGGACTCTAAATGTATTTGATTTCGCGGATGTGCCCACATCCGCCGCGTTAGAACTTGTTGGAACAGTAGCGTCACTTGGCATGTGCGATCAAATTCTTTCAGGGCGCACTTATGAACAGTATTTCGACTGGGTATTGAGAGGTCTCTTATACAAGCACGACGAGAAAATATCTTTCTACGGAAGGCGTGCAAATGTAGTTTCTTCTAGCGATTTAGCACTTTCTCGGGTTCAATCGGCGTTTCAAAACTCTCTTATGGCCGGCTCTCATCAGTGTTGGATCGAGGCGACTCAAGATCGCATTTGGCTGGAGATCTTGGACGAACCCTGCGAACAGTTCTTGTACCATACTAGTCGGGTTCGTATGTTGACAAAGCCTTACACATGTTACAAAGTTATGCATAGGTATGAGTTAGCTGAGCGAGCAGATGACGAGAAGACCACAGTCTTTGCGAACCAGATTAGTATCGACCCCGATATTCATGGGATCGGAGCGGCTCGCATCGAGCGCGCGTTAGCAGAGACGACGAAACCCGATGACACAATTAGACTGTGCACAGTAGCCCTAGGTGTCATCGCAACCAGCTTCGCGGTTGGACAAGCATCCAAATCTGCACCGAACGCCTTTTGGGGTAGCGGGGGTGGCTCGATGATGAGTAAAATTTGCTCAGCTATCCTTGGTGTGCTGAAATACGACGTCGATGTACTGATATCTGCAAAAAGTACGTCACTAGACTCGTTGACGCTCATGGCGGCTGCAATTCAACGGATTCAAAGTGCAGGCGGTTTCGATGCAAATATTGGACACGTATCGCATGAAGTAGTCTCATCTCTTCGCAAACTGGCCAAGAACGTTATCAAGTTGATTGAAAATGCTATGCGAGCGAAGACTCCAGTAGCGAATTCCCGAGCATCGCATCAATTCGATGATGAGGATTTAGATTTTGACATGCCAGACGTGAATGAACGTTCACATTCGTCCCAACAACCAACCACTTCATATGGAGGGTCTGATCTTGAAAACTCAATTGCAGCTGGCGAACGTACAATTAGAGTCATTTTACGATGTTTAGAGTCTTTCTTGCCATTGATGCGAGAGACATCGACAAGAGCACTTTCAAATCTATTGCTCAGCGCGGTGCCGCCAGATGACGCTCCTCCTCGTGGGGAATGCGGTATTGGTATATCGCAAGATATCGCGGAAGCGGTGATTCGTTCTCTCGGTGCACCAGATACTGAATTCTTGCTTGAAAATATTTTCCCAGTCTTGGAGGCTGTGGCACGCGGTCAATTAAACCTGGATGAACACGCCGGGCTGACGTCGTCTGCACGATCTTGGTTGATACGTCAAATACACTGTTTGTCAGACGGTTTGCGCTCACTCACTTCTGATCCATCGGAAGCGATCATACCTAGTAACACATTTGAATGTGTGGCAAGACTAGTGTACGATGCGGCGGGTATCGATGAAGCTGGCTATCCACTTGCGCTAAGGAGCTCTAGAGCTCGCGCTGGTCTGGCAGAATGTATTTTGAGCTTATGCAGGCTCAATCTGGACTATTTCCAGCCGCGTTTCGGGCCTTGTTTGTTGCAGTTGATGAGCGATGCGAGCTACTCGGTGCGAATTTGCGCTGGGTTCTCGATGGCATCGGTTCTGGACTTTTTTGAGGAAGCAGATCACATTGATATTTTTGAGAAAAACGTCATTCCAAACTTGGTCATCAAGTTTCGTTGGGTGGAGCCAAGAAAGATAGAAATAGCACCAATGGATGATATAGTGGACAAGGAACTTGAGTTTTCTAGTTTGCACACCATAGCGGCATTTGGAGTTGCGTCACGAATCCTAGAGCCCTGGTGCTTGTTTATGCTCATCTATCATAGTGCTAGACAAGATGTGAGTGTCTACGAGTGTACTATGAATGCCGTGAAGTACATGTCTACGGCCTGCGGACACGACTCAATCGCTTCATTCATCGCTTACCATAAACGATCGATTGGTTATATGTGGGTTCAATCGCGCATGCCATTCACTATGCTATTCAAGATTCCAGAGTTACTTGGTCTATCTTCGGCATCGACAAAGCGCGATGTAGCAGATCACATGAAGAGCTGCCTCATTCCACCACTTATTATCGAAAAGGAACTGGATGAATTGAAATTACTAGCAGCCACATGCGACTCGACGCTAGAAACCATCCTAGTTTCGCACTGGCATCTCATCGAAGCGTACTTCTTCACATTAGTCATTCCGCACCGTACGTTTGCACTTGAGTTACTAACACCGGCAGGGCGCGAAGAAGTGAATAGTGAAGCAGTTAGGTTGAAAACGCTGATGGAGATGTTCTCACTCGTAGCCGTTCCGGGGTTGAAGCATCAGGACGTTCCACCACCGTGCAGAACTCCGGGTGACGTGACTACAATTTTGTCAGAGTGCTTTCAAGGCAAAGAAGCACTCTTACGAGTCGATCTTGAGGCATGTTTTCAGTGCATGCTGCACGTGCACGCTTCGATTGATAAGTTTGTTTCACCTAGACATCGCCCGAAGGCTCTTTCGTCTTTGCGTATACTTATTCAATGGGCGAGAGGTATAGTCCGTGTAGCATCAACGATTCGATATGCGTGCTTCATGACGCTTCCATACATTGGCGATAAAACAGTGGGCATGGATTGTCTTGAAATCTTGGAAGACATCATACAAAGTGTATATCATCTTTTGAAGGAGGAGCCAAATGACAACATGTGCGCGTATCAGTCGACAGTGAAGAAAATGATCATGCCAATTGTGTTGACGTTGACCTCGGTTATCGAGTCGCAATCAACATCAACAAGTCAAAGACAAAAGGCTGTGGCCATCCTCGAGCAGTTTGTTGAGCAAGCTCCTTCGTGCATGCAGCACGATCTGAGTATTTTACCCCCATTACCAGACTTGCCGCAGCTTGGAACCGTTAAGAAAGCTCTACAGTCTCGATTTCAGAGTCCAGGAATAGATGTGCGCTTCAAAGCGCTCATCACTACTGCATCTTCACTGCCTGCAAATATCCGCAAAATTGCACTTCGCTCTGGAGGCTTCGAAGCTTTACAGTACAAAAGCACTCTCGTGGCATTGTGTCGGAGCGATGTGAAATCGCCAATCCCAGAACATGTGTGGCAATATGCGAGGCTTGTGGCACAGCTTGGTGACAAAGAGCTTTTTGCAACGGCGGCGGAGCTTCTGTCGTCTCTTGGTCCGCTAAGACCGAACTCGATCGCCTTTATTCCTCCTGTCGTACAAGGTACCTCAGGGACTGTTGTTACGACATTGGTTCCCAAGGTTTTGGCACACTTGATTGATCTGCTATGCTCGCCATCTTACACGACTGTCAGCGCCGCAGCGGACATGATCCGATGTTTATTGGCAGTAGAAATCGTGCAGAAAAGCCTCAAGTCATTGCCCGCTTTCGTTGAACAGGCATATCTTAAACCTTTCTTATTGAACGCAAAGACTGGCAGCGCGGTTCCCAAAGTGGTTCCTAAAGCTGCGTCACCGCCAATGATGAGCGATTTATTTGCAACTGATGATGCGCGTCTATGGATACCGAATTCAACGTACGATGACTGGATATGCACCTTGACACATCACTTGGTGAGCATCTCCGACATGGGCCTTTTGAAGATCATGCAGCCCCTGGTACGTGGTGGTGACGTCATGTTGGCGGATATGGTTTTCCCGGCAACTATTTTGTTCCTTGCGAAGGCTCGAAAACTTTGCGAAGTGTCACCAAATCTACACAACGAGCTGAGTCGTGGTATCGCAATGTGCCTCGCAAATCGTTCTGCGGGTCCGACCAGCAGAAGAGCTGCGCAGACTGTGTTAAAAGCTCTTGAAGAACTTCGACAGGAGTACGTTAACATGTGCAAGAATGCTCATCCCAAGGAATATAGATGGAAAAAAGCGTACTGGGTGGATGTTGACTATCTCGATGTCGCACAGGCTGCGAATGAATCAAACGCACCTCTGATGACCATGCTTCTAATTGAGTACTGGTTGGAGGAAAAAGGTGGAAGTGTCGCCTTGCATCAGGTTGATCCTCGCGAGCATATGTCCGACAACACTCCACGTTATCTTTCGTTACTGCTTGATGCGCAGTCAAAGCTATCCGAGCCTGATGGTATTTACGGCTTGATGCGCTCAAATTCTCTTGATTTGCAATTGCACCTGAGCGAGCACGAAGGGCAATGGGACAGAGCCCTCGCCGGTTACGATTTATTGAGTGGCAACATGGAAACCAAGGTTGATCGTCTTCCCATACTAAAGTCTTTACGGCAACTCGGCTGTTTGCACCTTCTGCGCGCATATTCAAACTCATTTTTGGATGACGAATTGGCTTCTCCGCAGTTTAAGGACTTGCAGTTTGAGGCTGCATGGCGAGCTGGGCAGTGGTCTCTGCCCTCTGCCCTTGTACATTCGCACGACGATACATCTTTTACGTTCAATCAAAGTTTGTATTCTTCGCTTCGGGCGCTCGACAGAGGTGATTCAGAGTTTGCCATGTACGAGACCACTCGATCGCGTGCTGAGCTTCTTCACAAAGCTGTGAACGTGGGCGCCGAATCTGCAAATGTTATGAACATGACCATCATGCGAATGCGAATGCTAGATGATGTTTCAGATGCAGCTCGACTTTGGCGACATTTTGCCGCTACGGATGTCACTTCTTACGAGGAGGCAAAGTTGAGTCTGATGAATAGATGGAACGCACGAATTCTTGAGAATGTGCCGTTCAAACTTGTCGAGCCTTCGCTTGCGCTGCAGAGAATTATACTACAGATGGCAAAACTGGACGACTACCTCGCGCAAAATTTGACGAGAACTTCGATATTGGCTCGTAAGGACGGTCATATCACGGAGGGCGTGCAAGCGATTCGGAACATGCGAATGATTGCAAGTCACTCAGATCGTTCATCATCCTTGCCAGGTCTGATCACCGACAAAGCGGCTCCATGGCGCGTTGAGGAGGCAAAATTACTCTGGGCTGAAGGTAAGAACGAATTAGCGATCGCTACCGTAGATTCTATGCTGCGTCTAATGAAGCTTGAGCAGCCGGAAGGAGCTTCAATGTTCCATCCGGATGCGCGATATTACGAGTTACTTTGTCTGCTTTCAAAATGGCAAGCGATTTCACGCACAGAGTCAAGCAAGACTATTTTAGATAGGCTCTGCAATAGTGTCAACGGAATGACGCAAACGTACGTCGGCGATTTGGAAAACGGATATGAACAATCGAAAAAGAAACGACTTGCAGATGGCTCTCGTCGTAATCGAGTGCTTTACACGAAGGACGGTGTCCATCCAGTGACAGTGCTTCGACTTCTCAGCCGATCTCATCACCGTCTAGCACAGTTCAGTGATTCCTTGTACGAACAACTAGAAGAACGAATTCACTCTCCTGAATGGGCTCGATCTGAGAAGTTACGCAGAAACAATGAATACGAGCTCAGTCGTCTGAAAAGTGAGCGAGGAGCCAAGGCTGCCGATCTCCAAAAGAGAAAGAAAGGTTCGAAGATTTACAACGAATTATATCAAGAATATTGTGCTTTGAACGCGCGTTGTGTGCCTCTCGAAAGACAGGTGTTGAACGATCGCGAAGAATCTGCTAGAGTCTATAACGAGCATTCGACTTCTCTTGTCACAGCTTTACAAGCTTATCGTAGATCCCTCGAAGCGGGCATTTGGAACAGTCAGGCAACCATTTTCAGGACAGTGGCGCTGTGGTTCAAGCACTGCGGCGGGGCGAAAATCTTGGGCACAACGAAAATGATCACCTCAGTGAATGATGAGGTGAAAAAGCTCATCGATAGAAAGGCGATTCCAAGTTCCATATACCTGGAGTTATCTCACCAGATTGTCAGTCGCCTCGGAACCAAGCGCATCGATGGAAACGACTTTATCGATATTCTGGAGACTTTGGTATTTCGGTTGATGCAAGATCATCCACACCACGTTCTTTATCAGATCCAAGCCTTGACCAGAAGCGGTCGCGTCACCGTAGCTGGGGGATTTGAAGCCCCAAATGAGAAAATCGCCGCGGCGAGGAGACTGTTGACCAAGTACGCGGCGCAATCTGCACATGTCCAAAAGTTCCTGTCGCAGATGGAACGGATGATTGAGGCTTACATTTACGTTGCCGCTCACAAGTTGCCGGCTCGCACCGAAGTCGCCCACCAATTACCGAACAACTTGAAAAAACGCACCTTGAGCGATCTCACGCAAATTCCAGTTCTGACGGCGCCGCTTCCAGTTGACCCAAAGTGCAAATATCCGCCGGGTTCGTTTCCATACTTTTCACACTTTGAAGAGAAAATATCGCTCGTGGGTGGTATAAATGAACCGAAACTGCTTCGATGCGTCGGATCGGACGGTCGCATCTACAAACAGCTCGCCAAGAGTGGTAACGACGATTTGCGTCAGGACGCCGTCATACAACAACTCTTTGGATTTGTCAACACATTGCTGAAACAGTGCCAGAGCACCAACGTCAGAAACTTGAACATTCGGACGTACAAGGTGATTCCGTTTTCACCAGAGGCTGGACTTCTCGAGTGGGTCGATGGCACAGTGCTCCTGTCCACCTATCTTGTAGGAAAGCAAGGAGCGCACGAACGGTATCGCCCTCACGACATGAAATCAGCCGATATTTCGGTAATGTTGAAAGACGCGCCCGCGTCGAATCTCGATCAACTCTACAAGGAGGTGTGCGAAAATTTCCACCCAGTGATGCACAATTTCTTTCTCGAGCACTACCACGAACCGGGCAACTGGTACGAAAAGAGGGTCGCGTACACGAGATCGTGCGCCGTCAACTCCATCGTTGGCTACATCATCGGTCTCGGCGACCGCCACAGCAGTAATATTCTCATCGACAAGGGCACCGCAGAGTTTGTCCACATCGACTTTGGCATCACTTTCGAGCAAGGATTAACCCTTCGCACCCCAGAACGCGTTCCATTCCGCCTCACCCGCGACATTGTCGACGGCATGGGCGCCTGCGGCGTCGAGGGCATCATGCGACGCTGCTGCGAAGAAACCATGCAAGTCCTTCGCTCCAACCGCGAAGCTCTCACGACAATCATCGCCGTCCTCGTTCACGACCCCATTCTCAAGTGGGCCGTCGCCGAGAAACACCGCCAAATCGATCCCGGGTCGAACCATCCCGCGGCGAACGCGCACCATTCCGCCGAACCGCGGCAGCACCTCTCCGACGGCAACCTCGACGCCGAGCGCGCTTTAATGCGCGTCAAGCAAAAGCTCGAAGGTTACGAAGTCGGTGAGCTTCGCAGCATTCACGGTCAGGTGCAACAGCTCATTCACGATGCCCGCGATCCCGCTCGGCTCTGTCGCATGTACGCCGGTTGGGCCGCCTGGCTCTAGCGGTGGTCACAAAGTAGGCGCGCGCGCGTTGTGAACAATTGCATCACTTTTTACCGTCCCATCTACCCTAAACCCTAAACCCTAAACATTACGTGTCGACGTCATCAAAAAGGGAAAAGCGGTTGCGCGTCGTAATCCGTTCCGTGCCGACGTCACACG